>JAEEGK010001736.1_pt1 | contig 54495 bp, 48 predicted proteins | sample 8958771 | NCBI WGS metagenome assembly JAEEGK01 (sample SAMN16246547, study PRJNA631951) | gut metagenome | biome: gut microbiome; feature: rumen; material: SC-attached | host: Bos | place: Iran: Karaj | collected 2018-10 | reverse complement strand
TACTATGGAGCTCTTTGCAACAGGAGAGCAGGTAACGGTTCCGATGCGGAAGTCCTTAAGATCGAACTCATCATGGAACAGTCCGGCATCAGCGTTGCGGCACGTAAGGTAGTGGGTGCGGCAAATCTCAAGGCAGAGCTTACGGGCGCTCCCGCAGCGGCAGCGGAACTTCGTGACGGAACCGTAATCACCGGTAAGACCAGCTCACTTCTGGGAGCTTCTTCCGCTCTCATCCTTAATTGTGTAAAGAAACTGGCGGGGATCCCGGATGAAGCGGAACTCATTCCGCCCACTATCATCGAGCCTGTTCAGAAGCTGAAGACGGGAGTTCTGGGCAACCACAATCCCAGACTTCACACCGATGAGCTCCTCATAGCTCTGTCCATATGCGCGGTGACCGATCCTCAGGCGGCAAAGGCTCTCTCAATGCTTTCGGAACTCAGGGGCTGTGAAGTCCATTCCAGCGTAATGCTTTCGGAAGTTGACAAGAATGTCTTCAGAAAACTGGGAGTGAACCTTACCTGTGAACCCAAGTACCAGACACAGAAACTGTTCCATCAATAAAACGTGATCATATATACGGAGTAGAACAATGCTTGATTTTTTAAAGGCCGTGATCTACGGCATTTTGGAAGGCATCACCGAGTGGCTTCCCATCAGCAGTACGGGACATCTAATCCTCTTGGAGAAACTTTTGCCCTTCAGTGAGACTTCCGAAGAATTTTTCGATATGTTTGACGTGGTGATCCAGCTGGGAGCCATCCTGGCGGTGGTGGTCCTCTATTGGAAAAAGCTTTGGCCCTTCGCCCTGACGGGAGCGGAGAGAAAAGAAAATGAAGGCGCGTTCATTAAGAAAAACACATTTTTCATGTGGCTTAAGATCATTGTTGCCTGCCTTCCCGCCGCAGTTATAGGAATACTTCTTGATGATCTCGTCAATGAACATTTCTATAATGAGATATCTGTGGCTGTGGCACTGATAGTGTTCGGTATCATCTTCATCCTTGTGGAAAAGTTCGTGGTGAGTAAAGGCACTTCCAAAGTCAAAGAGGTGGCTGACATCACAATGATGATGGCACTGGAGATCGGTATCTTCCAAATCCTGGCGGCCATCTTCCCGGGAACTTCAAGATCCGGAGCCACCATCATCGGAGCACTTCTCATAGGCATATCCAGACAGGCGGCGGCAGAATTCACCTTTTTCCTTGCTGTTCCCGTAATGTTCGGAGCCAGCCTTCTGAAGATATTGAAATTTGGTTTCGGATTAACAGGGCATGAGGCTGTGGTGCTTCTTTTGGGCTGCATCGTTTCCTTCGGCGTGTCCCTTGTGGTGCTCAGGTGCTTCATAGGATACATTAAGAAACACGATTTTAAGCCCTTCGGATGGTACAGGATCGCCCTTGGCATCGTTGTGCTTGTTTCCTCGTTCTTTTTAAAATAGTTGATAAAAAAAGCCGGTGACGAACATCGGCTTTTTTTCGTTTTATTATGGTCAAAATGCCCGAGATAAGATAAAATAACAGAACAGATCTATATAATGTCAAAAGGGGAAAACATGGAGAACAACGAAGAAAGAAAAAAGATCTTTGAACTCTTTTTCGATGAGGAGGCAAAAGACTTTAAAACACTGGATACAGGCATCGGAGAAGAGGATTTCAGGGAAACGGACATAGTAGAGACCGTTAACGGCAATAAATATGTCATGAAGATATGCTCCAACTCTTTCACGTTTCCCGAGAAGATCGAAATGTGGCAGAGGACAGTGGAGGAGTATCGTAAACTGGGGTATTACTGTCCGAGGATCATAAACGCGAGAAACGGCGGCTTTCCCACGGTGGAGTATAAAGGGCACAGGTGCACCGTGTATGCCGAAGAGTTTTCTGTCTACAAAGCCATAGAAGACCGTATGGAGTCCGACAGCAAAATGGCGGCAAAGTATGAGGACTACGAAAAGGCCATCTGGACCATGACAGCAAAAGTTGCCGCAAAGCAATTTGATTACACGGACTACCCTTCGGGTTATTGTCTTTTTGACATCTTTGACGAAAACGATGAATGCGATGAGGTCATGGAGAACGCGCTGGAGTGGAAGAGGTACGCCGATACGCTGCCGGAGAAGTTCAGGGTTCAGACCGACCGCATATGGAAACTTTGGAACGACAACAGGAAGGCACTTGAAAAAGTCTATCATGAACTCCCCACTTCCGTTTTTCAGGCGGACTTAAATGCCACCAATCTTCTGATAGACGATGATTACAATTTTGTGGGCATATATGATTTCAACCTTGCAGGAAAGGATGTTTTCCTAAACTATCTCATGAGAGAGAACTTCGACGAGTTTGAAGAGGAGATCGAACTGATCTTCAGAGCACTGGACATCGCGAAAGAGTTCTACACTTTTTCGGAAAACGAGAAGAAATATGCCCTGATGATCTACAGATGTCTGAAACCTCTGTGGTTCATCAAGATCGAGACTTTGAAGAGTCTCAAGGACAATGAAGAAGAGATTAAAAAGTATCTCGACAAAACGGAACATTATCTCACATGCGATATAGATTTCAGAAGCCATATGGAGGCATAGGAAGAATATGAACGAACATGAATTTGATCCCTTGGAACCTCTTAAAAAATTAGCGGCTTTTCTGGTGGTATCTGCGGTAAGCTTTGCATGGGCCATGTTGGTCCTGCTCATCATCAGCTTTGTGGCCCTGTCACATATAGACCTTGGTCTTGAGGACATGGCGGTGATATCTTTGGGAGTGATGGCATTTTTTGATATCTTCTATATAGTGGAGCAGATTGTTAAGAAGAGGAAAAACAACATCTACAGATAAACTTGTTGCAGTACGTATATATGGGCGTAGGTCAAATGGTAAAAAATCAGTTGACATGCTTGACAACACATGGTAGAATACATTTTTGTGACGGATAAAATCCTTGCTAACCGCCTGTCGGTTAGCCAAATAAGACCAGAAGGAGGTGCAACACAACTATGAGCAAGTATGAATTATGTTTAGTTGTTAGTGCAAAAGTAGAGGACAGCGTAAGAGATGCATCCGTTGAAGATGCAAAGAAGCTTATCACAAGATTCGGCGGCGAAGTTAAGAACGTTGAAGAGTGGGGTAAGAAGAGACTCGCTTACGAAGTTCAGAAGATGAACGAAGCATTTTACTACTTCATTCAGTTCGATGCTGAGACAACAGCCCCTGCAGAGATCGAAGACAGACTTCGCACAAGGGACAACGTTATCAGATTCTTGATCACAAGAGTCGAAGAGGCATAAAGTAGGAGGATTTCCTAATGAACAGAGTCATTTTAATGGGCAGACTCACAAGAGACCCTAACGTTTCATATGCACAGAAGGACAATTCAGCCATTGCAAGATTTACTCTTGCAGTTGACAGAAGAGTTTCCAGAAACAATGATTCGAACCAGCCCACAGCCGATTTTATTTCATGCGTCACATTCGGCAAGCAGGCAGAGTTCGCAGAGAAGTATTTGAGACAGGGTACAAAGGTAGCGCTTGAAGGAAGAATTCAGACAGGCAGCTACACAAACAAGGAAGGACAGAAGGTCTACACAACAGATGTTCTTGTTGACAACATCGAGTTCGCAGAGAGTAAGAATTCTCAGGGCGGAAACGGTGGACAGACATATGAGAGACCTCAGCCCAGCGGAACCGATTCAGGTTTTATGAACATTCCTGACGGTATCGATGAGGAATTGCCTTTCGCTTAAGGAATCACCGGCTTAGAAAAAATCGAAAGAATGGAGGATAATACAATGACAGACGAGAGAACAGCAAGAAACAATGCTGAAGGTACAATGAAAAGACGTGTCATTCGCAGAAGAAAGAAGGTTTGTGCTTTCTGTTCTGAGAATTTAGCTGAGATTAGCTACAAGGACACAAAGAAGTTGTCCAGATACGTTTCCGAAAGAGGAAAGATCCTTCCCAGACGTATCACAGGAACCTGCGCAGAGCATCAGAGAGCTCTTACTACAGCTATCAAGCGTGCACGTCACGTTGCTCTTATGCCTTACACAGTAGAGTAAAAAATTTAGCGGCGAGAAACTCGCCGCTTTTTTTATCATTTTTTCATTCTGTTCAGAAGAAGAGAAGTGTCCAGGATTTCCGGCTCGTCCTTCTTCTTTTTTGATGCGGACTTTTTGGAATGCGCTTTCTTTTCTTCTTCTGCAACGGTTGCTGTCCTGCTTTCGCCGGTAATGTCCTGCTTGACGGGAGCTCCCACTAATGCCTTTGGCTTTCTTTCTTTTTCCGTTTTTTTACTGAATCGTGCAAAAAGCTTTGAGTAGAAACCTTCGGGAAGGATCCTGAAACGGAATCTTCTGTAAGCTATGTCCAAAACAAACAGGAGAAGGGCAGTTACAAGGATCGGTACAGTGAAGTCCTTCATGGCCCTGACCAGGTTGATGTTTTTTGTAAAGACCTGGGAAGGAGATGAGATCTCGGATCCTCCGGTCATTCTTGCAAAATCACCCAGTACATCACTGGCTGTATTAAATGTGTACTCGGGCGAGTACTTTTTTATGGCTGCAGTGGTGAGACCGGAAGAAGGAACTCCGTCATCGTATTGTTTTACTGCTATCGAGTAGACGCCTTCACTTGTCAGTTCGAAATCTGCGGAGTATTCTCCGGGAGATTTGGGGATCAGCTGAATTTCCCTACTTTCGCCTTTATCATCCGTAACGGTTGCGGAAACGGTTGTGCCTGAATCGAATTCTTCCGTGTGGTAATTGATGGTGGCTTCGGACAACGACTGGCTGACGGTTGCGTAGGAACCTTCCCTGGTATTGTCCATGGTCACTGTCTTTATCAGGTTGTTCCACAGATGAGCATTGTTTTCCCAGCCAAAGTAGTTACCCGACCAGTTTCCTGTGACATCGGAGGTCCATGCAACCGTTTTTCCGAGGCCGTATTGCCAGTAGGCGAGAAGCGGGTATTGGTCTTCGGTCTCCAGAAGCTCTGTAGCTCTTGCTTTAAGCGTGGTCGCGACGTAGGCTTTAATGTCAGGAACGCCGTTCACCGCAACTTCTCTGATGATATCATCCGATGAAGTGATGTAAACGGGACCGGGGCGATCCACAAGATACTCATTCTGTGAAAGGTAGATCTCCTGAGCAAAGATCTTGGGAAGGTCGCTGTTGTTGTTGACCACATACATTCTTCCGCCCGTTGCTTCAGATATCGTGTTCAGAAGCTGTGTATTACAGTCGTTTCCAAGAGCGATGGCGGTGAGAGTGATATTATCTTTGTTGATCCTGTCTATAAGGCTTTTGTAATTATTGTATGAATCCTGACCATCCGTAAGCAAAATGATGTGCTTTATGGTGGAATTGTAGTCTTCAAGGGCAGCCACAGAGGCTTCTACTGCAGGGTATATGCTTGTTCCGCCTTCGATGCGGATGGTTCCGACGGCCTGAATGACTTCATCACGGTTTCCGCCCAGTTTTTTCAGTTTGTATACAGGAGATATGGTGTGATCGAAGGCGATAACACCCACGGAATCCACATCTCTCAATGCGTCAAGGGATAGAATGATGGAGCGCTTCGCGTCATCAAGTTTTCCGTCGCTCATGGATCCCGATTTGTCTACCGTGAAGTGTACAGCCATAGAAGGAAGCTCGATCTCTCCGTTAATGTCCATTTCCACGGGCAGGATGGTTTCAAGAGGAGTGTCTTTGTAAAGACCCAGAGCAAAAGCGTTTCTTCCGCCGCAGGCGATCAGTCCTTTACCGTAGTCTTTTACGTAGGTCGTTACATTTTTCATGAAACCTTCTGAAAGATCGTAGGTTGATACATTACAGAGGATCATGCAGGAGTACTCCAGCATTTCCGAGATCTCAGAAGGAGCGCTTAAAGCAGAGATCTTTTTACAATCTATGCCCATATTGCAGAACATGCTGTAGAGCGCATCACCTTCGCCTGTAGCACCCTCCAGGATCAGAACCGGAAGCTTATGGGAAATGTTTGTGAAAGCGGAGAACTCATTGTTGAGTGATATGGTGTCGTCCACGGCTTCCACGGTCACGCGGTAGGTTTTGAGTCCCGCATCCGTCTGCGTGTCATAAAAGGGAATCAGGCTCGTGCCTTTGGAAAGGTTCACGGTCTTACGTTCCGTCAGCGTCCTTCCCTGATAGAGAGAGACAACGGCGGCAGTGGAAACATTGCTTTCGACCTCCACCATGACTTTAAAGATCTCCCCTGTCCCGACGCTTTCGGGAACCGTAAGATTGCTTACATAAACTTCCGAAGATGTAGAAGAGGGAAGAGTGTAGGTCTTTACATCGCAGCCCGCCATTGTGGTGTCCGCAACGGTGTCCTTAAGACTTCCGATGTTTTCTGCTCCGTCCGAGATGATGACTATCCTTTTTGCGTAGCCGTCGGGCATCAATGAAAGGGCCAGATTGACCGCATCCTGAAGATTTGTTGCGGAAGGGTCCACATTGGTCTGTATCCCGCGGTAGATGCACTTGTCGGAAACAAAGTTCTCCACAACAGGAGTCTTGCCCACGGAAACTATGCCCACATAATCTCTCGGAGTCTTTGTGTTTATGGCATTGTTGATGAAGTCCGTAATGTGGTCTTTGTGCTCTTTCGTACTGTCTGAGGCATCAACGATAAAAACTGTTGCGACGTTTGTACCTTTTTGCAGCAGACTGACGCCGGACAATGACAGGATAAGGAGTGAAAAGATCACGCACCTTAAGATGATCTGCTTGATCTTCAGCTCTTTCGACCGCAGATGCATGAAACGGGCAGAGAAGAGGAGCAGAACGATTGCAGCCGGGATCAGTAACAGTATAAGAGGTTGTTCGATGTTGATTCTCATGATTAATCCTTAATGTAAACGATCCATTCTATTGTAAGAATAAGCAGTAAGATTATTATTATCAAAGGCCGGTAATTCTTCGCGGATGTGGCAGTAGCATCCACCACAAGGGTGTTACTGCCTGTATTGCCTGTGATGGCTGAAGCAGTGATCTTGCGGCTTTCCACTGTATTAAAGTTGACAGCGAAGGCTTCGACCGAACCGTCCTCTTTTTCAAGCATATAAGCCCCGGGTGCATCCGTGTTCTTGTAAAGAAGCGGAAGAGCGGAAAGTTCTTCCTTTCGTCCGTTTGGAAGGATCAGTGAGGGCTTTGTTTCGTTTAATGAGGAATTTATCCTTACGCTTTCACCGCAATACACATTGGAAGTAGCCAAAAGATCCGAGTTACCCATTTCCGAGATCATGTTCCATATCAGGATGGGGAAACGGTAATCGAGAGGGAGATCCGTGGAGTGAAGATCGAATCCGATAAAACCGATCTTTCTTCCGGAATTGTCTCCGATAAAGCCGGCGCTTTTCTTTCCCGAACTGATAAAGGATTTTGCCCAGACAGGCTGATCGACAGTGAGACTTGAGGTTACACCGAAGGAAAAATCGGATATTCCCGAGGTGTAAGGGCTGTCCTCAAGCTTCAGGTAAGAGTTTTCAACATTTTCCGAGATTTCGAAAAATTGCCCGGGATCACAATGGATGAAGATCAGGTTACCTTCCGAAGGAAGCTCTGCAGGTAACATTTCCTGACCGTCGATTATGATGAGATCGTACCCTTCCGTGGCATTTCCCGAAAAGGTTTCGGGATCGTTGGTCTCATGAAGTGTGATGTTCTCATTCAGCTCAATGGCTTTTTTAAGGTAAATGTTCCTTTCGGTCAAAAGCAGGACTTTGCCGCTTTTTTTCGCGCTGCTGATGCAGTAGGCGGTGTTGTCGAGGATGAGAGCATCTGCGGCTTCGATCTCGGCTTTAAGTACCGTTCCGTTAAAATCTAAGGACTCAAAGTAGACGATATCGCTTTTTCCAGGTTCCAGAGAATAGGAGGAAACATTTAAGAGTCTGTCGTCACCGTAGAGGTTTACATCTCCGGACACTGCCGCTGTCCCATGGTTGGTGACACATGCAAGGACTGTGAGCCGGTCCCCCCTCTGGGATGAGCTTACGTAATCAAGTGAAACATTTTCCACGGGTGCGGAAAAATTGTAAATTGTACCCGTTAGACTTCCCAGAGAAAGTGGGGAATCCGTGAAAACCGTAACATGTAGTGACGTGTTGCCCGCCGCCAGACCCTGGCAGACGGAAAGACCCCCGGAGCAGTCTCCCGCAAGGGTGGTTCCCTGTATGCTTTCTATCGCGCTCAGGATCGCTGACCTGTCGATGGATCCGGACAGGAGAGAAGTGGTCCTGTCAGAGCAGGCAATGACAGTGACGGATGTTTCATCCGTCAAGGTCTTGACGTACTCTTTGGCGGCATTTTTTGCGTAGTCCAGCCGTGTTTTTTTGTTGCTCATCACAGTGTTCATGCTTCCGCTGTTATCGATCAGAAGCACGACATTGGAAGAAGTGGTGGCTTCCTGAGCAGTGTAGGGCGACATGAGGCAAAAGATCAGCACCAGGATGGTGAAGATCTGTATGATCAGTAATCTGTTTTTCTTGAGCTTTTCCCATGGGGTGTCCGATTCCTTGTTGCGGTACATCTCACTCCACAGAAACAAGGAGGGGACTTTGTGAGTCACGGCCTTTTGTTTCAAAAGGTACATGATGATCACAACGGGGATCAGGATCAGCAGGAAAAGCGGCCATAGATGCATGAAGCGCATGTTCTAACCTCTCAAAATGGTTTCATAACTGTTTTCCGTATCTGCAAGGACGTATTTTGCACCGTATTTTTTGCAAAGTCCTTCAATTTTCTTTAAGAATCTTTCCTTAGCGGCTGCGTAGTCTTTTTCAAGGGAGGAAGAGCCGGTGACTTTGAGATCCTTTCCTGTTTCCGAGTCAACGAGACTGAAGGTTCCGGAAAGTTCCGGATGCAGTTCCTCTTTTGAAAGCACCTGGACCAGGAAGATCTCCTGCTTTTTGTGAGCCAGGTATTTGATCACGTCTTCCACGTGCTCCGTGTAAAAGTCGGAGATCACCACAGACATGCCCCGGAGCTTAATGTCACGGGAACATATGCTTTTAAAAAGATCGTTTTCTCCTTCGGGTTCCAGCATGGACAGATGGTCCGTGATCTTTGAAAAGCCCTGCTTTCCTGTAACCCCCTTAAAGGTCTCGCAGCGATTGCCTTTCAGGAAGTTAAGGATCACACGGTCCGAGTGGTCCAGGATACAATAGGAGAGAGCAGCGGCGATCCGCTTTGCAGTTACGATCTTGCTTTTTTCGCCGAAGTTCATGGAGGCGCTTCCGTCCAGAAAGATATTGAACAGTCCTTCCTTCTCTTCCATGAACAGCTTTATAAAAAGACGGTCAAAGCGGGCATATGCATTCCAGTCGATCCTTCTGATGTCATCTCCCGGGAGGTATTCACGGAAATCCGAGAATTCCACGCTGCTTCCTTTGGCATTTGACTTTCTGCCTCCGTTTGCACCTGCGGCCAGTCTCATTTTTAGGTTCATCCTGAAGAGAGTCAGGCTTCTGTAAAATTCGGCATTAAAGGTGTCATCGTATACCATTTATTCGGTAACCTCTGAAATGATCTGTGAAATAATGGCATCGGTGCTGACAGCATCTGCCATGGCTTCGAAGGTGGTTGCGATACGGTGCCTGAGAGCCGGGTAGGCCACCGCACGAATGTCGTCAAATGAAACGTTTGCCCTTCCTTCCAAAAGAGCTCTTGCCTTTGAGGCATTGAAGATGGCCTGGGCAGCACGGGGAGAAGCGCCGCAGGAAACGTATTTTTTTATGTAATCCGTAGCTCCCGGAACCTCGGGATGAGTTGCCACAACAAGCTTCAGGGCGTATTCTTCAACAGCGCTTGAAAGCTTGATGTCACGGATGATGTTTCTGATATTGATGATCTCCTCACCGCTCATGATGGGATTGATCTCCACTTTTTTATTGGTGACGGTGATGTCCATGATCTGCTTCAGCTCGTCAAGAGTGGGGAAATCCACCTGGATCTTGAACATAAATCTGTCCAGCTGTGCTTCGGGAAGAGGGTAGGTTCCCTCGTTCTCTATGGGGTTCTGTGTGGCAAGCACCATGAAAGGAGCAGGCATCTCGTAGGTCTTTTTACCCACTGTCACTGTTTTTTCCTGCATTGCCTCAAGAAGAGCCGACTGAGTCTTTGGCGTAGCGCGGTTGATCTCGTCTGCCAAAACCAGATTGGAGAAAATGGGACCGGGTTCAAAAGAAAACACATTATTTCCGTTTTCCTTTATGATGAGGTTTGTACCCGTAACGTCGGCGGGCATGAGATCGGGTGTGAACTGAATACGCGAAAAGGCTATATTGAAAACTTTTGCTATTGTTTTTACAAGCTGTGTTTTTCCGAGACCGGGAACACCTTCGAGAAGTACGTTTCCGTTTGTAAGCATAGCTATAATGACTTCACGGATGACGGACTTCTGACCGATGATGCCTTTTCCGATCTCTTTTTCACAAAGAGTTACTTTTTCGACAATTTGTTGCAGATCTTTTTCTTCCATTGCTCCTCCTATTCTGAAAGCTCAGAAAAATAGTTTTTGACCACGTCCTTCATGGCGTCAGGGACCGAAGATGAATTCAGAGCGGTATACGCCTTTCCGGTGTAGGATGTTATCACTGTTTCATAATCCGCGGCAGTACCGGCAAATGTTAAGCCCTCGGAGATCTTTGACTTCTGACTGTCTCCCGAACCGCTGTCCTTGCCAGTAACGGAAACGGAGTCGTAGGTATCGGGAACGGTGATCATCTCACCCTTTGCTCCCTCTCTTATGTCAGAATGATCAGAACCGTTGTACCAGCCCTGTCCGCCCTGTCCGGAACCCTGACCCTGGCCTTGACCCTGTCCCTGACCTTGTCCTTGACCCTGTCCCTGACCTTGTCCTTGACCCTGTCCCTGACCTTGACCTTGTCCTTGTCCTTGTCCCTGGCCTTGTCCCTGGCCTTGCTGACCCTGTTGACCTTGCTGTCCTTGCTGGCCCTGCTGACCCTGCTGACCTTGCTGACCCTGCTGACCCTGCTGGCCTTGCTGGCCCTGCTGGCCCTGTTGTCCCTGCTGACCTTGTCCGCTCTGACCGTTGCCGATCTTGGAAGGATCGATAGCAGAGGGATCACCGGAGTAAGAGGCCTGATCACCGGAGTTTTTAAGGGCGGAGGCCATTTCACCGGCAGCATCTGCAAAAGAATCATCATCCTGCTTGTAGGAATCTGCGAGCTTTTCCAGAGATTCAGCCAAAGCTTTTTTTTCTTCCGCAGACAGGGAATTTGCGTAAGAGGAGAGCTCATTAAGGGCTTTCCTGTCAAATCTGTCTTTTGCTTTTTTGACTTCGCTGTGGGTCCTGGCCGAATCAAGTTCCTTAAGACTATCTTTATAAAGGTCTTCGAGCTTTTTCAGTTCTTCTTCACTGATCTCCGGAACTTCGGAGAGCTTATTGAGCTCTTTTTCCAGCTTTTCCGCAGTCTCATCCGCAGCTTCAGCCACCTCATGGTTATTGATGGCGGCATCTTTTGCGGGTGTGTCGATGAATGAAACCGCCGTAGTCAGAAAAATGAGTACAAGCATCGTGATGATGCACTGATTTTTAGGCTTCCATTTAAAGGCTTTTGATAGATCCAGTCCTTTGAGACAGTTTACGGTGTCACGGCGCTGGATCAGAGACATATCGTCTGTCTGATCCAGATTTTCAAGGGCTGTTGACAGTCTTTCCTTGAGCCCGCACCTGTCACCCTCGGCTGCGGCCGTTTTCCTGTCGGGCATAGTTACAAGCATTGAGATCTCTGCACATAATATGCTAAAAACAAGGAATGCTCCGGCATAATAATAGGGTGCATAGATGGGAACCACCAGAGAGAGCAACATTACCGCGAAAAAACCGCATACTCCGATGAAGGTACCGTAGAACAGTGCTTTCAGGAGATTTCTTTTCAGCAGTTTCTTCTGTATTCTTTTTATGTAATTAATTATTGTTTTTCTTTCCAAGTTTTACTCGCCTCGTATTACCGGCCAGCTTGGCCGCTGACAGCTTTAACATGTAAAATGCCGTGATGATCTGAACCACAAATCCTACAGGAGCCCAATGTTTTACGAAGAAATTATCGGGAGTCAGAACTGAAGAAGTCTCCGCTATGATCCCTGCCATACCGTGATAATTATCGCTGAAGATGTCAAATCCGACGATCTTGTCCAATACATCAAAAACCGTTGTGGCGGGATTGAAGTAAAGGAGGAAGAAGGAAAAATCTCCCGTGTTAAATATATTAGCCTTGAAAATCCTGCCGTTATAGTAGTTTCCGCTGTTTGCCGCTGCTGCGATCAAATGGATGATCAGGCACAGGAATATGGTACCGAACACCAGTAGAAAAACTACTGCAAGGGCTGAGGCGGAAGCACGTGAGGATTTTTTTACCAGGGTCGAATAGAGAATACCAAATGCAGAAAGGTACATAACCGTTTCGATCACAGCCAGCATCACCCCAACCAGCTGTATAAAGCTGATACTGCCATAGATCAACACCACTGATAAAAAGGGTAGCAGTGATACAAGCAATAAAAGGGTGTAAGCAACTGATGAGAGGTATTTACCCAGAATGATATCAAAGTGCGACATCTTAGTGGTCAACAGTACGTCCAGAGTCTGTCTTTCACGTTCATTTGCGATGGAAGGACCTGTTTCTGAAGGGACCATAAGGCAGACGAAGGCGCATTCCACGATTATAAAGCCGTCAAAGATCCAGGTGAAGGCCTGCAGATCCATAGGGTCCATCGAGACCATTCCTGCATTGCTGATGAATAGGATAAAGATGGCCACCAGACTTGCCAGGACATTGATGACAAACAGGGAAACGGCCATGCGGCTTCTTTTTGCCTTTATACTGATGTCCTTTAAAAAGACCGGGTTTTTAAGCATTATTTTCTGCATTTGTGCTTCCTCCCTCCATAATATTAAGGAAAATGTCTTCCACATTCTCATGATTCTTGGAGAAAGTGGCTACGGGAATGTCATTTACGATCAGCTTCTTTAACAGAGCGGTGTACTCGGCATCATCAGCGTTTGCCGTTACTCTGATCCCCTTGGAAGTGAGCTCTGCGCCCGTTACAAAAGGACATTCTTTTATCAATGAAAGCGCACGACCGGGATCACCCGAGAAGGTGATTTCAATGAATTCGCCTCCTGCGGAGAGAGCCAGTGCATCCTCTATGGATCCGTTGAATTTCATCTCACCGTGGTTTATTATGCCGATGGAGGAACACATTTCGATGAGCTCCGGAAGAATGTGAGAGGATATTATTATTGTTTTTCCCATGGAGGAAAGATTTCTCAGGATCTCTTTAAGCTCATGTCTGGCTTTGGGGTCAAGCCCCGAAGCGGGCTCATCCAGAAACAGTATTTTCGGGTTCTGGACCAGAGCACGTGCTACACAGAGCTTTTGTTTCATACCTCTTGAAAGAGAGTCCACTTGTTCGTTGGCCTTGTCGGAAAGGTTGACAAGCTCCAGAAGATTGTCCGACAGGATGTCGGCATCTCTTCCCCAGATATTGTATGCACCCGCGAAAAAGTGCAGATACTCGGAGGCTGTAAGATCGGCGTAAACACCGAAAAAGTCTGGAACATAGCCCACTTTTCCTCTGAGAGAAGATCTTCCTTTGGGATCCAGTGCCTCCGTTCCGTCTATAATGATGGATCCGCTGTCGGCTCTTTCAAGCCCCACGCAGATCTTCATAGTTGTTGTTTTTCCCGCTCCGTTGGCGCCTACGAAGCCGAACAGTTCTCCGTCATTAACCGAGAGAGAGAGGTTGTTCAAAGCCTTAAAAGGGCCGAAGCTTTTGGTTAAGTTTTGTATTTCAAGCATTTTCGATACCCTCCTAATGATCTTCTGTCATATTTCCGGGAACCATAATGACTTCCAAAAGGCTCTCCGAAGCGTTCTTTGTATTGGAAAGCATGCTTTCCGCAGTTTCAAAATCAAAGCCGATGAAATAGGGCTGAGTGATCAGTTCCTTGGGACAGCCGTCGGAGTTCAGGTCACAGATCCTGTAAACCTCTTCCAAACTCGGGTAAGTATGATAGCTTGAATAGCCGTAGGAAAACTTTGACGAATACGGGGTTAAACCGCCTTCGGCATAGGAACTGTCCCTGATGATCCCGGAAGTTGCAAAACCGTTGTTTTCGATCAGATAGCGGCAGGCTGTGAATCTTAAGTAATCCTTCCTAAACTCGTTGTTTTTAAAGCCTATAAGGTAAGACGGTGAAATCTCCGATTCCGGTAAACCCGACAGAAGCCGGGCAGTGTGGTAGTTATCCGCTGATACATAATTGTAGCGTTTTTCTTCATTGAATACGGAAACAGGGATGATCCTGGAAAGATCTACCTTTGAACCGGGGGTAAGCGTACCTAAACGGTAGATCATATAGTCGGCCATTATCACACAGTCTTCCAAAGTCTTTTCGGTATTGTTCTGCACATAGCCGGAAAGCTTGTAATCGCTGTACGATGCGTTAAAGGAGATCTCGTATCCCGAGGTTTCCTTTGATCGTGAGAACATCAGTGCCTCTTTTGCAAGAGCTGCTTTTCCGCGAAGGGAAATTGAATTCGAACCTTGAGTATCCAGCCAGGCAACATTGTAGACGAGTTTATCAAAATTTGTGTTATAGCCGTAATAATAACTGTCGGATCTTATAAGCTGAGGGAAATAGTCTTTCGAGAAGTTGATGTCGTATGACCTGTTCTTCGGCAGGATCACGCCTGATACAGCGGTCTCATTTACTACCTTGTCGGATACTTCGGAAAATTTGATGGAATTTACCGAAGGTTTTGTGATCCTTGTAACCAGACTGCAGACAAATATCAAAACTGTGGCTGTCACGGCGAGACCGATCTGAACAGGCCACAAAAGTACGGATCTTTTTCTTTTCTTAAGAAAGAAAAATGCGATGAAGCCCAATGCTGTATAGGCAATAAAGATCAGAAGGTATGCAGGGACCGGAAGAAGATTACCGATGGTCAGGTCATATGCCAGCTGTTCTCTCCGGTACATATCGTCCCCATAGTTTCCGTAGCCTCCCGAAATGTATGCCTGGTATAAGGCAGGACCCTTAAAGAATTCGATCAGATAGGAAACTGTTCTGAAGTAGGTGTCCGAAGTAATGAAAGGCTGTTTGGAAATATCGGTGGCAAGAGTGCAGACATTTCCGTTTCCGTAGGTGATCATGTTTGCAAAGCTGTAAGGCTCGCTTGCGTTCTCGATGAAGCCTCGGATCAATGTGACCCCGGAAAGAGGCTCGGTGATCTGAGTTTTGTAATATTGGATGTTTTCATCCGCAGGTACAAAGTTGAATGCTTTGGAGAACTCTATGATCCTGTCGGATAAATTCATCACGCAGTAATCTCTGAAGTAAGTCTCCTGATACGAAAGTTCCGTGGGAGACATTCTCCTTTGAGACTGTGCGTATGATTCGCCATTGTAATCATACCAGACGTAATTGATGAAGGCATCTTTGTTTTGGTCGAAGATGTATTCGCGCCGCTCATCGAGGCTGTTTAAAGCAAGATATTCCTCGGATTTAAAGAAGTCTTCATCTATTGAAGAATATACGGCGATAGCCTGAGAATCTTCGTAGGATCTGTTTGCAAATATAGAAGACACATCGACGGGAAGGCGTGATGAATCGCTTGTTCCGAAATCGGTAGAAACAGTTTTCAGGTCGTCCAGTTCTATGAAAGAAAGCTCGGGAAAGCCTTTCAGAACCTTGGAAGCACCTGTTCCGGTTCCGACTATCAGCAGACCGCCCTTGGAAACCCATTCGATAAGAGCACTTCTTTGAGCATCCGAAAGCCTGTCCGAAGAGAAATCGGAGATTATGAGCACATCCATGAAATCAAGAGCTCTGGTATCTTCGGGGAATGTTTTCTCTGTGAATTTCTCGGTCAGGATGGTAATATCCTGCAGACCTGCAAGTCTGTAACCGGAAATTGAGGAAAGAGCGTTGTAATCGTCCGATAAGATACCCACACGGGCATATTGATTCATTGAATCATAATTAAGCTGGAACTCTTTCTCCAGAACGTTTTTTCCTTTTGAATCCGTAACTCTTACGCTGCATTTGTTTGAAATTGTGGCAGTGTAACAGATAAAGGTGACGGTTTTTGAGGAACCGGCTGCAAGAGAGATCTTGCGCTCATATGCTGCCACATCTTTCCTGCTCATGGGGAGGATCAGCCAAACGGAACCCTCAAAGTCGTCCGAATTATTGGACAGGGTAACATTAAAGGGAACGTTGATGCCTGATTCCAGAAAACCGTTGTTTCCGAAGGTCAGGGAAACATCAAAGGGCGGTTTTGCGGCTGCTTCCGTCGGAACGGCGGAGCCCAGACTTACGGTGATGACCGAAAGAAGCAGGGCAGCGACTGCTCTTTTAAAAATTTGCTTTAAACTCATTTTTTCTAACTCCTTGGAAAAAATATATGATAATTATAGCCTAATTGAAATGTAAATGCACCAAAAAAACATCCCTTGGACAAATTTACGTTTCCGTATTTATTAGACGTAAAAAAACTTATAATGTTTCTTAGAAAAATGAATAAATATAAAAAACTGTTTTCGGGGAACGGCGGGGTTTTGTTCTTGCATTTTTCACATTTCTAATGTAAGATAAAATCTGTATGCGTAGAATTTGGGGCAGATTATTCAGGAGGACAATCAAAGTATGGATTTCTTCACGATCTTGACATTTCTGGGAGGAATAGCACTCTTTCTTTTCGGAATGGACACTATGGGAAAGTATCTGGAAAAGCTTTCCGGAGGTAAGCTGGAAAAAGTTTTGGCGAAGCTTACTTCGAAAAGGATCACCGCAGTTATCTTCGGTGCATTGGTAACCGCGATCTTACAATCGTCAACCACTACATCTGTAATGGTGGTCGGTCTTGTAAACTCAGGTATCATGAAGCTGTCTCAGGCTGTGGGTGTTTTGATGGGTGCAAACATCGGAACCACCATTACCGCCTGGATCCTTTCACTTGCAGGATTAGGTGACGAAGCACCTTTTGTGCTTCAGCTTTTCAAACCTGCTGCTCTTGCCGGGATCCTCGGTATCATCGGTATACTTATGAGGATGATATCGAAAAAAGAAAGACGTAGAGACATCGGAACCATACTTTTGGGTTTTTCGCTTCTTATGTTCGGTATGACGACCATGGCAAATGCTGTGGCTCCGCTGGCTGAACTTCCGGAGGTTCAGCAGTTGCTTCTGAAGTTTTCAAACCCCGTTCTGGGTGTTCTGGTGGGACTGCTGATCACCGTGCTCGTTCAAAGCTCAGCCACATCAATCGGTATCCTCCAGGCATTTTGTGTTTCCGGAGCGGTTACTTACGCCGTAGCTATCCCCATCATCATGGGACAGAACATCGGAACCTGCTTTAAGGCACTGATCTCTGCCATTGGCGCGTCAAAGAATGCAAAGAGAGCTTCTTTTGTACACCTGTACTTTAATATGATCGGAACTGTACTGTTCCTTGCGGTTTTTTACCTTTTACATTCCATTTTCAGATTCGGCTTTGTAAACGAGGCTGCAGGTGCTGACAATATTGCCTTCATCCACAGTATGTTCAACATCGGGACCACACTTGTTCTTTTTCCTTTTGCCGGGCTCATTGAAAAACTTGCAACTCTCACGGTTTCGGACGTTAAAAAGGGTGATGACAGCGAAAACAAAGAATTCAAACTTCTGGACGTTCGTTTTCTGGATACGCCCACATTCGCCATTGAACAGTGTAAAGCTGTTACTCTCAATATGGCCAATATTGCAAAGGCTGCATTGTTTACCGCAGTTGAGATCGTTGCAAATTATGACCGCAATAAAGCAGAGAGAGTGGCCCAGCTGGAAGAAGAAGCGGATGTTTATGAAGATGAACTGGGCAATTACCTGGTAAAAGTAACAAATAAGAGACTTTCAAAGAAAGACAGTAATGCCGTTACAAAGATACTTCACTGTATCAGTGATTTTGAAAGAATCTCCGATCATGCACTGAATATTAAAGAAGCTGCAGAAGAAATGAACAAAAAGGGGATCAAGTTCTCCGGCGAAGCTCAAAAAGAGCTGGACGTCCTGGTCAGAGCGGTTGAAAACATTGTTTCGGAAACCGTTGAGGCTTTTGCCACCGAGGATCTCACCGTGGCTCGAAAGGTTGAACCTTTGGAACAGGTTATCGATGGCCTTACCCAGCAGATAAAAGGCAGGCACATCGACAGGCTTGTAAAAGGAAAGTGCACCATAGAACTGGGATTTGTTCTCACGGATCTTATCACAAATTATGAAAGGATCTCCGATCACTGCTCCAATATTGCTATTGCCGTGATCCAGATGAATCAGGATGTTGAGGGAGCCCATGAGTATCTTGACAAGATCAGGACAGGTGCCGACAGGGATTACTCAAACGAATATATGGCAGACGAGGAAACATATGCTTTACCCGTCGTGTCTGAAGAATAAATTAATAAGGGAAAGAGTGGATACATTAAAATGGTAAAAGTAGTTAAATTCGGAGGAAGTTCTCTCGCTTCCGCCGAGCAGTTCAAGAAAGTGGGAGACATCGTAAGAAGCGAGGCTGACAGGAAGTATGTTGTTCCTTCCGCACCCGGAAAGAGGAACGGAGCGGACACAAAAGTTACCGACATGCTCTACGGATGCTATGCACTTGCGGATGAGGGCAAGGATTTCACAGACGCACTTGAAAAGATCAAAGAACGTTACGACGAGATCATTACAGGCCTTGGTCTTAAAACGGACCTTAGCGGAGAATTTAAGACTATCGCAGAAAACTTTAAGAAGAAGGCTGGCGTGCAGTATGCAGCTTCAAGAGGAGAGTACCTTAACGGTATCATAATGGCAGATTATCTCGGTTTCACTTTCCTTGATGCTGCTGAAGTCATTTTCTTCGACGAAGACGGAAACTTCCTTGCGGAGGATACAAATGCCGTACTTTCAAAGAGGATCAAGGAACTGGACAATGTGGTCCTTCCCGGTTTCTACGGGGCAACAAGAGACGGAGTTGTAAAGACCTTCTCCAGAGGCGGTTCGGATATTACGGGCTCTATTCTTGCAAGAGCTGCAGGCGCCGACATTTACGAGAACTGGACAGATGTTTCCGGCTTTCTGGTAGCTGATCCCAGGATCGTAAAGAATCCCGAGGTCATTACCACCATCACTTACAAGGAGCTCAGAGAGCTTTCCTACATGGGTGCTACAGTTCTTCACGAGGATGCCATCTTCCCCGTAAGAAAGAGCGGAATCCCCATTAACATAAGAAACACCAATCGTCCCGAAGATCCCGGTACCATGATCGTTGAAAACACCTGCAAGCAGTCGGATTTTACAATCACCGGTGTTGCGGGCAAAAAAGGTTTTGTTTCCATCAACATTGAAAAAGACCAGATGAACTCCGAGACAGGCTTCGGAAGACGCGCCCTTGAAGCGTTTGAACTTTCGGGCATTTCTTTCGAGCACATGCCTTCCGGAATCGATACATTATCGGTGTTTGTACATAAACCCGAATTTGAGGGCAAGGAACAGCAGGTTCTTGCCGCAATCCACCGCCTTACCGCTCCCGACAGCGTTGACATAGATTCCGATGTTGCTCTTATTGCGGTCGTAGGTCGCAGCATGAAGTCCAATCACGGCGTTGCAGCCAGGATCTTCGCTGCACTTGCCCACAACAACATCAACATCAAAATGATCGACCAGGGCTCATCAGAGCTCAATATCATAATCGGTGTTTCAAACAGCGATTTCGACAATGCCATCAAGGCTATATATGATATTTTCGTCACTGCAAAGCTGTAGACGGTACGGTTCTTTGTAAAAAAGAGACAAACTGCCATACCGACTATAAAATTTCCCGCCATGTTCGGGAGAAAGAAGAGTTGTGTATGAAAAATAACAAATCATCCGTAAGATTGGACGGTGCGCTGGCCAGTTATCTGCAATGGCCCGCCTATCTGGCACTTGTGCTGGTGTGCTTTGACATCTGCCTTTGCCTGTATTTCCCGGCAGCCACACCGTTAGTGTTGATATATACGATCATATATCTGATGATCAGTATTATGATCTGGGTTTTCAAGCGTCAGCAGGCACTGAGAGAATTGACGAGCTTCGCAACGGAATTCAATCATGCCCAGCATATGATGCTGAAAGAATTGGATGTTCCCTTCGGTATGCTTGACATGAACGGGCATCTCGTATGGGCGAACAATGATCTGAAGGATCTCATTTCCATTGAAAAAAGCGTTAAAGAGCCCATTTCAAAAATCTTTAACAATGAATCCTTAAATGTACTTCCCACAGTCGAAGAAGATGTGGAGTACCATATTTCATACGGCAGAAACAGTTATCTCATGCGTCTCAGACTTGTTACCCCTTCCGAGTACGGTGATACCATCCTGTGGAGAGCAGAGCAGAACGTGGACGCACCCGATGATTCGCTTATTGCCATGTTCCTTTACGATGAAACGGAAAACGTTGCATTAAAGAAGGAAAACTTTGATGAAAAGATGATAGTCGGGCTTCTCTACATCGATAATTTTGAAGAAGCCTTCGAAGGAGCGGACGAAGTAAGACGCTCTCTGGTAACCGCATGGGTTGAACGTGAGATCAACAAATACATGAAACCCTACGATGCCATTATCAAGCATCTGGAGAAAGACAGATACATGTTTGTCATCAAGCAGCGCTATCTGACACAGCTTGAGGCGGATCGTTTCTCCATCCTTGAAAACATCAGAAACCTTAATATCTATGACCTTACCATGACCATATCCATCGGTGTGGGCGTTTACACCGATTCCTACATCAAAGCCTACGAAGGTGCTCATGAAGCCATAGATCTTGCTCTCGGACGAGGCGGAGATCAGGCTGTGGTGAAGCGTCCCAGCGGTATCGCCTACTACGGAGGAACCACCGCTTCTCAGGAAAAATCCACGCGAGTTAAGGCAAGAGTTAAGGCACATGCTTTGCGTGAATACATGGAAGGCAAGGAAAAAGTGGTGGTTATGGGCCACAACATGGCAGACATTGATGCTGTCGGTGCTTCCATCGGTATTTACAGGATAGCAAAGACCCTAAACAAACGCTGTTACATCTGTCTGACAGACCCGACGGCAGTCATTCAGGTGGCAACAGCCGGATTTATCGGTAATCCCGATTACGAAGAGGATATGTTCATCAACGGGACCAAGGCAAAGGGCATCGTGGACAATGACACCCTTCTTGTGGTTGTAGATGTTAACAGACCTTCCTACACCGATACTCCCGATCTTTTGAAACAGACAAATGCCGTGGTGGTTCTGGATCATCACAGACAGATGAGTGACAAGATTGACAATGCGGTTCTCTCGTACATTGAACCCTATGCTTCGTCCGCCTGCGAAATGATCGCGGAGATACTGCAGTATACCAGTGAGGATCTTAAGTTAAAGCCCCTGGAAGCGGATGCCATGTATGGCGGTATCATGATCGATACAAACAACTTCCTTGTAAAGGCCGGTGTGAGAACCTACGAAGCTGCAGCTTATCTGCGTCGTAACGGTGCCGATGTTACCAAGATCCGTAAGATGTTCAGAACGGATTTCAACGAATACAGAGCAAAGGCCAATGCCGTTTCCTCAGCCGAAGTCTTCATGCAGAGCTATGTTTTTGCGGTATCGGAAAGTGAAGGACTGGAAAATCCCACGGTGGTTGCCGCTCAGGCAGCGAACGAACTCCTTAATATCGAAGGAGTCAAGGGAAGCTTTGTATTTACGGAATATAATTCAAAGATCTATATAAGCGCACGTTCCATTGATGAACTCAATGTGCAGATCATCATGGAAAAGCTGGGGGGCGGCGGCCATATGAGTGCTGCCGGCGCACAGCTTGAAAACATGTCGGTCATTGAGGCCATGAACAAGGTTAAGAAGACCATTATAGAAATGACCGAGAATAAGGAGATTAAATAGTTATGGAAGTTATTCTTTTACAGGATGTTAAAAGCCTCGGAAAAAAGGGCGAGATCGTCAAAGTCAGCGATGGATATGCCCGCAATTTCATTTTACCCAAGCAGCTGGGTGTGGAAAAAACACCTAAGACCATGAATGACCTGAAGGCCCAGAAGCTGGCGGAAGAGAAGCGCCTTAAGGAGATCTACGATGAGGCGGTTGCCCTTGGCGAAAAGATAAAGAACGGAAGCATCACCCTTTCCATAAAGGGCGGAGAAGGCGGAAGAACCTTCGGATCCGTTTCCACAAAGGAGATTGCGACTGCCGTTAAAGAGCAGATGGGCTTTGAATTTGACAAGAAGAAGATGATCCTTGCTGAGCCCATCAGGAATTTTGGCACTTATCACATCCCCTGCAAGCTTCATCCTCAGGTGACCGTTGAACTTACGGTTAAGGTTGTGGAGCAATAGAGCAGAACTTTTTGCGGAGAACTGAAATGGAAGAAAATGTATTCAAAAAAACCATGCCCTTCAGCCACGAGGCGGAGCAATCGGTCATAGGTGCAATGATAATGGACAAGGAAGCCATTTTTGTTGCAATGGATGCACTTCGACCCGAGGATTTTTACGAGAAGGAATTCATGCTCATGTATCAGGCCATCACCGATCTGGCACAGGCGGGTAAGGCTGTGGACATGACGACTGTCATCGCAAAACTCAGGGAAATGGAGGTGGCTCCGGAGCTCTGCGGAATGGAACACATCAGGCAGGTTATCGATGCCACTCCCACATCCGCAAACATTAAGCACTATGTTGAGATCGTGTCTTCAAAGTCTCTGGAAAGAAAACTGATCAGGACTCTGGAGACTTTAAGAGATAAGGCCTTTTCGGACAACTGTCCCATAGATGAGCTTCTGGAAGATACGGAAAAACAGGTGTTCCAGATCGTTCAAAACAGGGGCAGTGCCGAGTTCGAAGACATTAAACAGATCGTTTACAGAACACTTAAAAACATTGAAAGCGCTGCGAAGAATAACAGCAGGATAACGGGTATTGCCACAGGATTGAGAGATCTGGATGCAAAGCTTGCAGGTTTTCAAAAATCCGACCTGATCCTTCTTGCGGCCCGTCCTTCAATGGGTAAGACCGCATTGGCATTGAACATTGCGAACTATGTTGCGGTGCGTTCCCACATTCCCACCGTGATCTTCAGTCTGGAAATGTCCAAGGAATCTCTGGTCAAGAGGATCATGTCAATGAATTCCAGAGTAAGCTCCGAGACCATCAGGACAGGACAGCTGAAAGACAATGAGTGGGCGGATCTGATCGAAGCATCCAGAGACATCGGTGAATCCGGACTCATAATCGATGACACTCCCGGTATCAAGGTGAGTGAGCTGCGTTCTAAGTGCAGAAAGCTGAAACTTGAGAAGAACATCGGTCTGGTAATGATCGACTACCTTCAGCTCATGAGCGGCAGTGGGCATTCGGAGTCCAGACAGAACGAAGTTGCGGAGATCTCCCGTTCGTTAAAAGCTCTTGCAAGAGAGATAGACTGTCCGGTTCTGGCCCTTTCCCAGCTGTCCCGTGCGGTGGAATCCCGTGACAACAAACGTCCCATGCTTTCCGACCTTCGTGAATCCGGTTCAATTGAGCAGGATGCCGACGTTGTAATGTTCATTTACAGAGATGAGTACTATAACAAAGACACCGAAAAACCCGGAGTTGCCGAGATCATCGTGGGCAAGCAGAGAAACGGTCCCACAGGTACGGTAGATGTGAAGTGGATCGGAGAAATGCAGAAGTTTGCAACACTTGAAAAAGCTCCCCATCATGATGATGAGGAATAAAATAAAAGAAGCCCGAAAGGGCTTCTTTTTGCGTCTTATTGGATTAAGCCTGCTCAATAGATCCTGTAGGGCAAGCGGCTGCACATGTTCCGCAGTCTGCACAAACATCGGGATCGATCTCATAATGCTCAGCACCTTCGCTGATAGCTCCGCAAGGGCATTCAGCAGCGCATGCTCCACAGCTTACACAGCCGTCATTGATCTTGTATGCCATAATGATAACCTCCTATTAGAATAGATATGTTGTGTTGTATAGCAAGTGTTATTATACCACGCCTTGTCATTTTTTCAAGAAGTGAAATAACACGAGTGCGTAAAATCAGAAGAGTAACGTTCGTTAAAAAAAGTCAGGAAAAATTTAGTTGACTGTCATAAGTTTAGGTCTTATAATCACTACAAAATTCCTGGAGGTGATCACATGATTACAAAAGATATGACAATTGCCGACATTGTAGCAGTTAATCGTAACATTATTGCTATTCTTCTCAGTGCCGGAATGCATTGCGTCGGATGCCCTTCCGCTCAGGGAGAGACACTTGAAGAGGCTTGCATGGTTCACGGCCTTGAAGTTGAACCGATCTTAAATCAGATCAATGCTTATTTAGGGAATTAAGACGTTGTAAAGCCTTCTTTTTAATGATGACTTCACAATGTTCCTTAAAATAGGTATCAATTTTTGAATGGGTGTGTAACGGCTCGCCGTATTCGGCGCAGATGTTGCACACCTTATTAAATGTTCCGATATCTGTATATCCCAGATTAAGCACAAGATAATAGGTCTCTTTTTTGGGATCCTTGTAGATCGTGTTGATCCCGTTGTAAAAGGGTGCCACCAGACCGGCAAGCTTGATCAGTTCCGACAGGTCTTTGAAAACGAAGTACTTGTTGAGCTCACGTACAATGCTTGCGTTCAGGCCGTTAAGCAGGCGCAGTTCCATCGGAGCGTCTTTGTCGTTGGGATCTGCAGCAGGGATATTGTCAAAGATCTTTGCTTTTTCGACTTCTCCGAAAAGCTCATCGGCTCTGGCGCCCTTGGGAGTAAGAGCCACCTTTGAAGCGGATTTTTTCTTCTGGGGAATGCTGATGTTTGAGTAGGTAACGTTTAACTCTTCCGGATCTGCTACCTTGGTGAGAATGAGTACCAGGCTGTCCTTTGACATGGGGACAGCTTCTATCATAAGGGGTACATCCTGGGCCTCAAAACCGCATTCGTAGGAAGCCTGAAGTAAAAGCTCGGAAAATAAAGCCCGTGCTTTTTCCGAACCATAGGCCAGTTCCGAAAGACGTAATTCACGGTCTTTAAGATCCTGCTGATTTAATGTGCATTTTATTTGAATATCGCTTATCTTCTCTATTTTCATAAAATTAAACTCCTGTGATTAGAGGAAAGTATAGCTATATTACCTTTAAAAGTCAATAAATAAAGTTAAAACTAAGTGGGGAAGAGGGGGTAAGCCTTGATTTCAGTGGGTTTGAAGGCGTTTTTTTGAGATGATCTTTTTGTGCAACCTGCACAAATCAGAGGCCTGTTTTTCTACATTTAGAACATTGAAAACGGCGGAGTAAGCGTATATACTATCTGTGTGATTTCAATAAGGCGGTAATTCGCAGGAAGGAGAGAAAAAAAGAATCATGCAGTTTGACATCGACGGGTATCGCGTCCTGAAGGTGCTTAAGGAAAGCAAAACGGGAGCAGTGATCCTTGCCGAGCACAAAGGTCTTGGAGCAAGGCGGATCATAAAATGCCTTTCCGAAGAACATCCCGATTACGAGCAGTTGACCCGTGAAGCGAGAATAATGCAGAGGTTTCGGAGTGAAGCTATTCCGATAATCTATGACATTAAAGAAGAGAACGGATACACATTTCTTATCGAAGAGTTTTTGGAGGGGGAATCCCTTAAAAACTATCTCAAAAGACATATCAAAATTTCTGAATCTGAAATTCTTGACTATTCCATTCAATTAAGCGAAATCTTAATGTACATTCACAACCCGGCTCACAGAGTTTTGCATCTTGATCTCAAGCCCGAGAACATTATTGTTTCCGACCGGAAGATGAAGCTGATAGACTTCGGCAGTGCCATATGCCGTGAGGAGAGCGGCCGGAAGCAGATGATCTACGGAACACCGGGATTCTGTGCACCGGAGATGACAGGTGACGGTGAGATCAACTGCAGTACCGACATCTACATCCTGGGAAAGATCTTTGAGTATATGCTCCTATTTACGCCCGTAGTACCGACAGGATACAAAAAGGTTGTGGACAGATGTACGAGGAACGCGAAGATCCAATTTACGGAGAGCAGCGAAGTGAGAGATGCTTTACTTGCTTTAAAAAAGAAAAAAAGAACGGGAAAGTACGCAGAGGGGGTCTGGTTTGCAGTTACCGGAGTTCCCACAGGGTATCATGGCAGCTGGTTTACACTTACGCTTGCAAGACATTTGAAAAAAATCACCGAGGCAAAGGTCCTTGTTCTGGATTGTAATTCGGACAGCAATCTGGAGCAGCTGGAGGATTCTGTACCCACAAGGAAATCACAGGAGTACAGTTTTGAAAAGGACGGAGTAACAATAGCAAAAAGGGTTTTCAGCGAGGACATCAAGGGCTGGCGCGGCAGGGGCTACGATTTTATAATATGTGACTTTGGTAAGGAATCGTGCGACGCGGCAGAGATCTATTTTGAGAAGAAATTCCTTGTGGGAAGCCTGACACCATGGACCCGGGCCGAGTGGGATTCTGCGCTTTCAACAGCAGGCTATGACAGACATACTGCGGTGGTGATCACCGAAGGGAGCAGACAATTCGGTTCCGAAAAAATGGACAAGTGCGTCGTCATCGAAAACAGGACATTTCGATTGTCGCGCAAGGTAACCCGTTGTATCCTTAAGGCTCTGAAATAAGGGATAAATCCGTCACAAGATCTGTCATTTATTATCTTGGCCGGTTTACAACAGAATATTGAAAAAGAGCCCGCACATCTGTTCGCAAACACCGCGGGCTCTTATTTAAGGAATGATACTCGTTTGCAGTTTAAAATATTATGGATTAACGGCAACAATATTTTACACAGCTGGTCACATAAAAAAATCGACGAGCGTATGGCCGAAATCGTAAGGACTGAATCATGGCCGGGTAGGGTAGAAAAGTATTTCTCAACGTTGCCAAGAAGAATGCTTTTGAGTGGTAAGCGTTTATAATTGTGCTGTAGACCTATTGCTACAAACGAGCATTTTTCGCTTCTTTTTCGCTTCAAACATTTTAGTGAAAAATAAAAATAGGTTTATTATAATCATGCTATAATGTGTCAAAGAGAACAATCTCTTTACACGGCTTTAAAATTTAAAGGTGGTTTATCGCTATGAAAGGGCATAAAAAATCCTCTGTTGCAATTAGGCTTATGCTGTTTGGAAAATATTGATTGCTTTTTAGGGGAAAAACGATAATAATAGCATGAAGCGCAAGAAAAAGAACCATTTAGGGTTTTTTTGAGTTTTAAATAATTATTGGGAGGATATAGGGATGGCAAACAACAAGTATTCAAAATTACAGTTGGATAAAAGCAAGGTCGAAAATGTAATAAGGAATTGGTGTGATCAGGAGCTGGCTGATCCATATACCCTTAAAAAAACTGAGAACGCACAGCAGATAGCATATACTGTAACATGTGGCGACAATAGTTTTATGATTATTCTGTATAAGGGAGCAGGAGATACATATACAATATCTCCTAATACTGGGAAAGATAAAGTCACTTCTGCGATTGTGGCTGAATACATTTATAGTCAGTTATGTTCTGAGTTGGTGAAGTCACCCTATGCCAATGGATTTAGCATGAAAATGCCATATGATGACTTTACTATTCTTATTCAACTATTAGAAGAAAATGACGATATATCTTTTGAAACGACATCTAATGTGAGTGAGCCTGGCCGGGCTCAATATAAGATGTATCGTCTTAGATCGACTAAGCAAGATACGGTGGTTATAAAATACTACACTGGAACAGGAAGAATACAGGTTCAAGGTAAACCGTTGTATTTATTTAATGAGATTCTTTCGTTAATATGTGACACAGGAGAAAATGCAGAAGCGTTGGTAGATGCGCATATTCAGTTGTGTGATCTAACTGTTAATAGAGCCGATTTAGATGATGATTTGTTGAATATACTTGGAACGGGTTTATATAATTTTCTGACGGTTTCACAGCGTGCTATGATTAGTTCTTCTCTTGTTCTAAGCAGGGTTACAATAAATGGGTTGAACGATTATTCATATATTATTATGCAGTCTTTAAAAGCGTTTGAAGGTTTTTTAGAAAAATTATTAGTGCAGGATGGCTTTAGCATGAATGCTAATAAGAACGGCACTAAGAGGCATCATGTAGGAGACTTCTTCGAAAAAAAAGGGGTTGACTTTGTTTTTAAAACGGCGTATATTAGTACACCCAAAAGCGTAAATAGATCTGTTCTAGAAAAAACCTACACCTTTTTTAATATGAATCGTCATCCGTTCATGCATGCAAGAGGGGATGATGTGACCACAGTTGTAATTTCTTCTTTTGATGAAGCAAAAGTACGTTTAGATGAGTTGTTAAAGGAAATGAAAAAACGTTTTCAAGAGTTTGTTATTTAGATTTGATAAGGAGGTGCATAGATGGGCAGTTATAATATTTCTTATAAAATGTGCGGAAAATATTCTGCTGTTATCTATCCAGTTTCGTATTTAAATCCTATAGACGAGCTTAGTATGATTTCAAAGGAATTGCGAAACAAGATCCCATGTAATAGTTATATTTTGTTTGACCTTTTGTTGTCGAATGGTGATAATTTTAATAGATTTGCGGAAGCTTTTTATGATGGGAATGAATTGAAAGGCTCGTCGATTAATATTACTCAGATTTCTGGAGAGCAACTGCATGGACTGAATATGTATTATCATGGACGCACGAAAGACTTAAACAATAGTGTTTTGACACCTAGAGAAAGATTTAAGTATGCCACAATGAAATAAAAGTAATAAGTGAATTTAGAAAGGGGTTCCTATGTAGAAGGACCTCTTTTTTGTGGATGAGCGTATGAAAAAAGCACTTGTGTTTAGACAAGTGCCATAGGACCATTAGTCGTCATCATCAAGATCTCCACCATGACAGAAATTGGCACGGTCATAGTCGGTGTCTAGCTTGTTACGATAGCCTCGGAGTTTATCACGTAAATCATTGGATTTTCTATCAAGACTGTCTCTTTCGTCCAATGTTAGTCGGTCCAAATCGAATGAATGCCAAGCTGATAGCAAGTTCTCTTGAGTCGTCGCACTTTCTAATTCACAAAGACATTCATCGTAATACTGTTTACTCATTGAAGCACCTCCCAATACTTTATATTGAGATTTTAGCAGGAATTAGGAAAACTGTCTATGGTAGCAGGAAATATTTGAGGCCTTTTTTTGAAAATATAAAGTGGCAGCGGAATTCACTGCCCGATCTTGCAAATGCTCCACTCTCCGGAGAAGCTACTGTAGTAAAGGTAGAACAGCTTCTCTGATCCAAAGAAGGTTGCGGCGCATGTAAAGCTGGCACCAAGGCCGTTGGGGTTCTGATCTGAAGCGATGATACGTTCTACATTTACCGTAACACGTTCTCCGTCGCGGTCAACAAAGTGGAAGCGGATAGGGGTGATCTTTCCGGTTGTATCGGTACAGGAGATCATCTGTATGGGAAGGTTGGTCCAAAGACATGGTTCCATCATAATAGGATGCTCCTTTCTTGAAGTGGTGAAATAATATGAGTGCTTCAAGTACCTTGGCTATTGTAGAATTTTACAAGTGCTTTCAGTGCTTCTTCAAAATGCCGCATGAATTGTGAATTGAATGAAGGGTGCCCACCATTTGCTTCATGAAAATATCTCCATTTTTCAAAGGCTTAAGAATTACAGTTAATATCTGAATAAAAATTATCCTTAGAGTAATCGGGCTTGTGTTGCTGCATTAATTTTATGGAGCTTTCAATTATGGCATTGCGAGATACATCATCGAGAACGTTTAATAATTCTACTAAGTTGTGCCCACGAGTTCCTTCAGGTAGCATAGATTTGAGAAATAGCTCACAGGCAAATAAGCAATTAACGGCGACTGGAACCAGAAGGCCCATGTCAGTCAAGATGTTTTGAGATATAACGAGATTCATTTGTTTATATAGTATTTGGTAGGCATGATCAAAAGTATAGGCATTGGCAAGCAAGATTGAGTTATTGAAAAAGAGCCCGCACATCTGTTCGCAAACACAGCGGACTCTTATTTAACATATTCTGAGCTGCAGTTCAGCGCGGGTTAATCTTAAAATAGGTGTTGTTTTCGTTTGATGATGATGTTATAATCAAATCTAGATGAGAGGACAACCTCTCTGGGCTGGTCATAAGACCCGGGTCCACACATCAGCGGGTAAGACGCCCGCTTTTTTTATAGGGGGAGATATGCGAGAACTGAGTGTATTTGTTGATGAGTCAGGGGACTTCGGAACGTATGATCCTAAATCGCCCTTTTATATCATAGGGATGGTCTTTCATGATCAGCACCATGATATAAAAGAGAAAATTTCTAAACTGGAAAAAGAGTTGTCCAATATCAGATGGGTTGCAAGAACGTGTAGGTACATATAGATGGGTGATTATTCTTGGATTATTGCTGCATATTTTGTTTTGCTAGGTGGAATAATAGTATATTTCATTGCTAAGAAAATTAGAATGGACAACCAGATTGAGGGATTAGCAAATGGTACAATGGAAATGACGCCAGAAGAATTCTTTCAATTTAGGAACTTTTCGTTTGGCGGAAAAGGTAGACCGAAATATGCTTTACACCATGACTTCGAAGGCATATATATTTTATATAACAGAACAAAAAACATGTACTATGTGGGCCAAGCAAAAAAGATATTTGAAAGAGTAAACAGTCATTTCTCTGGCAGGGGAAATGGAGACGTCTATGCCGATTACAAATATGGAGATGAGTTTACTATCAAAATGATATCTTTTAAAGATAGTGGTTTTGACTCATTAAACGCACTTGAACGAGCGGCAATCGGTAAGTATAATGCTTTTGCAAGAGGGTATAACAAAACACGCGGCAACAGATAAAACAGATTCAGGATATTTAACATAGTGTATCTCTTTAGATGTGCTTTTTCATATTTATTGGAAGGTGTAACCTCAAAAGGTAGGCAGAATTGTAGTATCATCGTTGGAATTGTTTACAACATCACAAAACTGAATAAAGCTTTAATGAGCGTAAACTTCGAGATAAAGAACACCCATAGTACCCATGCCGACCATCCTTTTTTGGGAATCGTCGTAGGATAGCACCCGAGAAGAAATCTGTCAAACTGATTAAAAAAGCGGCAAAGGTATAGACATCTTTGGGCGGTTATTTTAGGCTCAGCATCGATCATGAAGTCGTGACATACGGCGCCTATAAGCAGATTTATGACCTGCTTTATGAGGTAACTTGGTGCACAATTAAATGAATCGATTTCGATTGCTTTTGGGAATGTCGGAAATCGTCCTCAACTTGAGGACAATTTGAAAAACCAATTATATCGCCATATTCAAAGCCTTATCCTGGCAGTTTTTTTATTATTACATTGACAGGTAATGCACTTTGGGATATTATATAGGTGGGATAACCCACAGTGGAGGTGCAAATATGGAAGCGGCCGTTAAAGAATATGATGCTAAGATAGATATCAAAAGAAGAATAACTCTTAGAGGATCTTCCTACGATTATTATCATGTAATCGAGTACCCTAATGGAAAGATTGAACTTCAACCCAGGGTGCTTGTGGAACCTTTTGAAATCTCTGAAGACACATCGCATATGGTGGATAGTTCGATGGCTAATCTGAAGAAAGGACAAGCATCAGAGCCAATAGATCTCTCGAGCTTCGCGGAATAACACATGTTCAAGATACGAATGGGAGTTCCGGAAATGCGGGATTTTTGGGATGCTCTAAGTAAGAAAGTTGTAGCCGGAACCGCAAATAATAATGAAGTGGCTCAATATAATAAGCTTGGAAGAGCTTTCTACCATCTGTCTTTAGATCCATATTATCCAGGACATAATACGCATGAGATACCGGAGATGTCAAGAAGGTATGAGATAGTTTAAAAAGGAGCATCATTCAATGGAAAATCAGATAAAGACAGGATTCCATACAGTAAGTATTTCGGCAGATTACAATATTAACATAAAACGTGGCAAGGTATTTAAATGCAATTCGGCTTTTCAAATTAAAGAGGGCATTTTGTCCATTAAGAACAATGATGGGAGCGTCGATCTTGTTTTGCCGGATGTCAAAATAGATAAATTAAGCGCTAGAACTGAAAATGGCAGCATACGAGCACGAGATGTTTGTTCAAAGGAGTATTTGTTTAAAGCTGATTTCAATGTAGAGATTAAAACGGTTTCTTTTGAAAAAATCGATATTTCTTCTGAAAATGGAAGCGTTATAATAAAATACAAAGGAACAGGGGAAGTATATGCAGATTGTCATTCTGAAAACGGCACCATTAAAACAAAAGGCCCTTTTTATGGCACGGAGGAATGCGAAAGGAAAATAATAGTAAATGCAGACTTTAATATAACGTTATCAGCGTAAGCAAGTCAGGATAGAGTGAATGAGATCCTGATATAAAAGTAGCCCATAGCTATCCGGGAAGGATGGTTATGGGCATATTTTTAATCTCTAAAATAACGTTGATAAATCATATTTACTGCCTCGACATAGCAAACGAAGGACGGATGGTTTTCGTCATGAAACCTTAAATACCTATTTTTCTGTTCTGCATATTTTTCTCGAACTTCAGACCATTTATCATAATTCTTTATTGCATCGGCTTTTGCCTTGACATTGTGGGAATCCGGAACCTCGTCCCAATGGAATACGTTTTGGCCTACAACATATTTGTCGTGGATCAATCTGCATAAATTACCTTTAGAGTTTTCTGCAAGGATCGCAAGGTCAAACTTGAACTTGTTTGTACCATCTTGGAGAATAACAGTGATAACCGAGGTCGAATCTTGGCCATCTGAAAAAAGTGTGTCTTTGGCTATTCTGTTTAATGCGATTCTGACGGTACTTTTAAGTTTACAGAGATCCTTCCGGTATTCATCGGTCATGCTGAGGATTCTCAAATTATAATCAAGATCAAACGGACCGTCACCATTACGCATAACCATGTTTCTGGCTCCGCTTCCTACAAGGAAGAATTGCGCTTTTATACCCTTTGGACGAAGAGCAGCAACTAATTGCTTAAGCATTTCGGAACAGTACTTGCGGTATTTGCTTATTTCAGCATCAGTAACAAATTCATACATAATAACGTTACTCCTTTCGTGCCCATGCCGCCCATCCTCTTTTGGGGATCGTTGTAGGATAGCACCCGAGAAGAAATCTGTCAAGAGACATTTTTGGTGGAATTAAAAATATGAATGGGATATAATTAATCGAGATGATTTCAGGAGGTGTTGTTTATGGATATAGTTCGGGTATATACCAGAAGAAAGATTATTATTATGTTTGTTTGCATAGTGTGCTTTACGGTTGGCTTATTACTTTGGATTTATTATATAGAAATGTATAGTCCATCTGCTGAGGTGTTACGTAAGTATGGCCTTACTGCAAACGATTTCAAGCGTGAAAGAAAAATATTATCTATTGTAATGACTTTTTTTAACGCACTAATTAATGGAATTATATATTTTATCGGTACGGCTATATGCGATCATGTCATTCTGCTTGCTGAGATTAAAGAAAAAAACGAAAAACTATAATTCAAGTTTTTATGGAATAATACGCTAATAATATGTATTTAAAAAGGAGGATTTTGCATGAGAAAAATAGCAACATTTATATTTATTCTGATGATCTTTTCAGGATGTGTTGGATGTGCTGAGAACGCAATGACTGTTAACGATAGTCTTGAAGGAATATATATCTTCGAAAAGAAGGATGACAAAGCTACCGAATATGTCTCAGCGATAGTTTTCTTTAATGATGGTCACTGTGCATTATATCAACAAGATAATTATATCGGCACGTTTGATTACTCTTACAGTTCTGCAATGGATATTGTCGCCGTCAATTATTCATACTTGCGAACTTACGGTGTTCTACAAGTCAGTGATAATAGTATAATAAATTGCAAAATAGGCATATTTAAAAAGACTAACTCTCTGGTTGAATCATCACACAATGCTGCTGTTGCCACAGAGCCTACGAATGCGATTGCTACACAACCAACCACTGGCAAAACCAATGAAGAAACTTCAAAGCAAGAAACAAAAGCTACGATTGTGTATTCCATAAAAGAAATGACCGCCGAAGAGATATTCGACGAGTGCAGATATTATTATCAAATTTTTTCCCAAGTATCTACAAAGGACAGCATAAAACCTGAAGATTTTAAAGCCTTGTTTAAAGTCACCCCCGAGAGTATGACAACAACCACCGCAACCTTCGGTTATACTGATACTTATACTTATACTTTTAATGAAAAAACATTGGTTGATGATACAATCTGTCGGATTCGTGTTGATTCCATTGAACAAATGGACGGTTCACTTATTCTCTCTCCACATTTTGAAATGAGTTTTAATCTAACCGATTATGATAAAGCAGTTAGCGTTTATGAACTTCTTCAGACCTACATATGGACCGAATTAGGAGAAAATAGATACTGTTCTGATAATCGACATGGGTTAACCTGGGAGACAAACGCATTAGATAAAGAGCATACACCGTTCACGCCAATTTATATGAATAAAAATGGTTCAAGATATGAATTCATTTTCCGAAATTCTCATCAATACCTAAGATAGTGAAAAATCACTCATCGAGAGGAACAACTCGACTGCAGATTAGGGAGATTTCATCAAGAGCACTTGGTGAGGTCTCCCTCTTTTTTTATTTATTAACGATTTTCTTACAAAGTGCATTGCATTCGTTTAGAATATCGTACAGTTCGATAGTAAACAGGTTAATAAATAAATCCAAGTCAATCGGTTCGAAATCTTTTAGAATAATAAAAAGTTTTTCGTGCTCACTGTTTTCTTTATATTCATAATATTTAATATTTACATTTGTTTGATGAATGATTATGTCGCGGAGCGCCCGTCCTTTAGAGGTTCCGCATAAAAGATTAAATGCACTAAGACCATCTTCCTGCCAAGATGATTTTTTTGCTTTAAAGTCATCGAATATATTGTCTTCTTTTTTATCTATTTTTTTACAGAGTTCATTAAAGCTATCCTCACGATGATTTAATAAGATGTCACTATAGATACAGGCGCTGACATCCAAAGAGTTTCTTGCAAATACGATAGCTGACTCAACATAAAATAATATTTTTGTCTTTCCCATGCCATAAAGAGCTGGGATAGTCATATTTTGCGTGGATTCAAAATCTGTCTTTGCAAGGTGATAATTATGTATGGCATACTGCATCATTGCTAATTTTTGCTGCATGGCAAGTGCTTTATCATAAAGATGATTGTAAGAATCATCTATTTTATCACTAATGTTTTGCGGATATTTTTGATCTATATATGTTACAAGTTCTTTTGCAAAAATAATAGGATTTATTTTTTCACCAGATGTAACCATCCAATCATCATATATCATTTCAAAATCAGAATCTGAACGCCAATTGTTTCTACTCATAATTTTATAACCCTTCACAATTTTTTATTCAGTATATCACTTGTAAAGCCTCTCTGCTATAGGAAGCAAACGAATTCCGACCTTTTCATATACCTCTCGAAAATGATCCGGCTCCTGATTGCTGACATCGGTATATGCCAAGCGAAACGCCTCATCTAAGCGTTCTTTCTTCGTTCCGGTCAATTCGATGGCTTTGCATATTTCCTTTTGTGGTTTAGGCGATAAACTGTTCAGGCATTCCTGTCCTATTTCGATTGCTCTTCCAAGACTGTCTGCGGTGTGCTTTATATCCAGAATATCTGAATAGCATATTTCGTCGGAATTTAAATATTCGTCTATTACTTTTTTCTGCACCCATACTTCAAAATAATCAGACTTTCTGCAGACAATGAATCTGTATAGTCTGTCGTATGAGTATTCTTCATGTATGCTTTCTCTTTGCATCTTCCCGTTCACTTTTTGTCTTTTCCAAGTTAAAGAATAAACTGTACAACCAGCCCGGTTAAAGCACAAATCACCAATGCCAGTCCTTCTCCGATGAAAAATCCTTTGATGTGGAACCAGTAATCATGGTAGTCCTTCACCATATCCTCCGTTCCTTTGAAAACAAAGTGCGGATCATGGCAGAAACATATGATATCTAACACAATTGCATCCCAAAGGTTTACGATTGTCCAAAGAAGAAATCCAAATCCGAAAGCCTTAAGAAATGTCGTGTACCCATTTATAAAACGAAGAATCAAACTCAGAACCACAACAAACAGTACACAGGCAATGAGTTTTGCAGCAATCTTGTTCTTCTGCGTCGGTATGCTGTCTTTATACTCATCCAGGGATTTTACTCTCTCCTGAATTCTCGGCGGATAATTATATAGCGTATTGATTGGTTTTCTCGACATCACAAAAACCATCAGCGTAAAAGCCACACACAATATTATGCCCTCAATCATTAAAACCATGGTTCCAAATTCTCCTTAGCACATATAATCCAAATATAATTATGTACCAATTTTATCATAATTCTTGACGAAATCAAAGGGATTAGGTATAGTCAAAACGAGTTGAACAACGGTAATCTTACTGCCATACAGCTCGTCAATTATCTTAGGATATCTCATTTACAGAAAAACTTTCACACACTCGAAAAGGAGTTTACGATGTTAGACAATATCACAAGACCGTCTTAACAACAGGTTTTACTTTTTAAGGCTGTAAACAGGGAACTCGAAAAAAAGACTAAAAACTCCTTGGCAACGAAGACAGATACATAATTGTATCTAACTTTGTAAGCAACTATGATTTTTCTAATACAGCTTTAGCTCATAAGTCTGCCGGCGGCTGGGCTGATATGATTATCAGCGAATTGTTATAATCAACCACAACATATGTTCAATAAAAGAGCCCGCACATCTGTTCGCAAACACAGCGGGCTCTTATTTTGGTTATGATATTGTTTATTTATGCAGTGCGGATGTACTTCCCAGGCCTCCGTTACGCACTCCGGAAACGTCGTCGTCTTCGGTTATTCCGAAATTCACGAAGATCCCCTGAGCAAAGGCATCACCGGACTTGAGGGAGACCACCTTTCCTTCCTTCGAATCGTTGGTGATCTTGATGAAGATGTGTCCTTCGTTGTCCGAATTGTAATAGTCGCTGTCTATTATGCCCACGGTATTGTTCATCTGCAGGCGGTACTTAAAGCCGAGACCGCTTCTCGGGAAGATCATGAGACAGTAATCTTCGCGCATGCGAACACGTATGCCTGTGGGGATCTTAATGCTTTCGCCCGGAGCGAGATCAAAATCCACCGTAGAGCGGAAATCGTAACCTGCGGAACCGGTGGTGGCCCTGACGGGAAGGGAGAGGGAAGCATATGCCTTCTCTGCATCTTCCTCGGTCTTGTCCCCGAAGGTGTCCGTGAAATCCCGAACAAACCTTGTACGTGTTACTGTTTCGAATTTTGCTATGCGCTCCATTGTTGTTTTCTCCCATGTCTGAGTGCAGGATCAGATCTCTTTCAAAAATGCGATGTAAGCCTGTTTTGCTTCGTAAACGTCGGATTTGGAAACTATCTCCCAGGGGGAGTGCATGCAAAGGACGGGTACTCCGGCGTCAATGACCTGCATATTGTACTTTGCCATGATGTAGGCGATGGTTCCGCCGCCTCCCAGGTCGATCTTTCCCAGCTCTGCCGTCTGGAATGCTACGCCGTTCTTGTCCATGGCTGCTCTGATCTTAGCCATGTATTCTGCGTTTGCATCGTTTGAACCGCTCTTTCCCTTGACACCGGTGTACTTGTTGTAAACGATCCCTTTGCCGAAGAATGCTGCGTTCTTTTCTTCAAAGGCTTCGGGGTAGTTTGCGTCGTAAGCCGCGGAAACGTCGGAAGAGAGCATATGGGAATTGGCAAGTGCGCGACGGACCTTGAGTTCCGAGTACTCGCCGGTAAGATTAACGAGCTCCGCAACGGAATTCTCGAAGAAGAGGCTCTGCATGCCTGTTGCACCCACACTTCCGATCTCTTCCTTGTCAACAAGGAGGCAGGCTGCAGTGCGGTCAACCTTCTTTGTCTCAAGCATGGCGATGAGAGAGGTGTAAGCGCAGACGCGATCGTCATGACCGTATCCTGTGATCATGCTCCTGTCGAGACCAAGATCGCGTGCGGGACCTGCGGGAACGGCTTCGATCTCTGCAGAAAGGAAATCATCGTTTTCGATGTTGTATTTCTCTTTGAGAAGCTTTAAAAGGTTTGCTTTAACGGCTTCTTTGTCAATGTCTGGAAGAGGCTCACTTCCTACAAGGATGTTGAGGTCTTCGCCTTCAATTACGGTTGCACCCGACTTTTCAAGCTGTTTGGGAGCAAGATGGACAAGGAGATCGGAGACTTCAAATACAGGCTCATCATCCTTTTCTCCGATGCTGATATCGATCACGCTGCCGTCTTTTTTTGCAACCACGCCGTGAAAAGCAAGGGGGATAGTAACCCACTGATACTTTTTGATACCGCCGTAGTAATGGGTGTCAAGTAGACCCTGCTCTGATTTTTCGTAGAGCGGAACCTGCTTTAAGTCAAGTCTGGGGGAATCTATGTGGGCACCGAGGATCTTCAGTCCTTCTTCAAGGGGACGTTCTCCGATGTTGTAGAGTACAAGAGCCTTGCCCATGTTGTTATGGTAAACTTTGTCGCCGGGTTTTAAGGGAGTACCGGACTTGATAAAATCCTCGAGATTCCTGTAACCCTTGGCTTCAGCCAGCTTGATGGCACCTGTTACGCATTCGCGCTCTGTCTTGTGTTTGGAAAGGAAATCCTTATAGCTTTCCGAAAGGGCAAAGACTTCCTTTCTCTTTTTTTCGTCATATGTTAACCAGGCGTTCTTCTTCGTCGAAGTGCCGGTCTTCTGAGCGGTTCCTTTTGCATTTCCGCTTTTCTGTGCCATAAAAACACCATCCTTTTACTATTATTTGGGAAAACCCGATTGTCTATTATAGATTATTCGGAAACAAAACTCAAGTCTGACCCTTATCATGTTTCAAACGGTAATTTTTGATGAATTCCGCAGCCTCGGGACTTAATGAATCCAGAAGAACACTGCCTCCGGGCCTTTGACCTTCGTCTATGATGGCAGAGATCTCTTTTTCGGTCCTCTCGATCTCTTCCTTCAATTCTCTTGCACTCATACGGGAAGCCCCCGCACCCCATATGATCACTTGCTCCGTGGCATCGGAGGTCGCCACCGTGACCTTGTGTTTTTTGGTGAGGGAGACAGCGGTACGCTCTATGTAACGGTCGGCAGTTTCCGCTTCTTTTGTGTAGATCACAAAAATATCCTTGTATTTTTCCGTGCGCTCGATCCCGCCTTCCACCTTGTATGCGTCGTAAACAAGGATCAGCTTCATCTGTCTGAATCCCCGGTAATTGCTGAGAATGTCCATGAGCTTCCGGCGTGCGGCGTGAAGATCGGTTTTTGAAAGCTCGTTAAGTTCCTCCCAGGAGAAGATGATGTTGTATCCGTCTACCAGAAGGTATTCCTCTGTAATCTCGGAATCTTTTACCTTAACTTTATCCGGCAGGACACCTGTCGGGATGCGTGACACGGGATCGAAGAGATTTCGGTTGTTTTCGGGCTCTTTTTTGCTTCCGTAGGTTTTATTGAAGATCTCTGCCAGGTCCTTGTCCAGCTGCGCGGAAGCGGAGTAGGAGAAGTGAGCCCCTTCGCTTGAAGTGACTGCCTGGGAGGGAGCGGACAGAGGCTTAAGGATCTCTTTGGAGGACTGTGTCCCGCTTTTTAAGCAGGTCTCCACATGCATATAGTTCTCGACTTCGTTCCAGGGAACCGTGAAGCCCGAGCCATGGGCACAAAAAACGGAATCCGGAGTATTTCTGAGATCCGCTTCCGGTCTGTAGCCGGATTTTTCGATCACTTCTTCTTCGTTGTGACACAGGTCGTAACCTCCGGAAGAAACGGAGAGCTTTCCGGTTCCGTTGGTGTAGGCCGTGACCTCCAGCGCATAGCCGTGCATGGTCGAAACGGGGCAACGTCCGAAAATGACCGCCCTTTCCCCGAGGATGTCGTGGCTTTTCACGCTTCCGTACATGTTTGAGATGTCGTTCATGGCTCTTCCGAGTCTGGAAGCGGGGATCTCAAGCATAAAGTCGTACCACGGCTCCAAAAGAACGGAACTGTTTCGCATCAGGCCGTGACGCACGGCTCTGTAGGTGGCCTGGCGGAAATCTCCGCCTTCCGTGTGCTTGGGGTGGGCACGTCCTCCTATGACCGTGATCTTGACATCGGTCAGCACGGAACCCGTCAGAACGCCGCGATGCCTGCGCTCGAGAACGTGTGTCGCGATCAGTCTCTGCCAGTTCTTGTCGAGCACATCCGTAGAGACATCGGTCGCTACCTGTATGCCTGTACCGCGCTCGCCGGGTTCGAGCTTTAAATGCACCTCCGCATAATGGCGCAGGGGTTCGAAATGGCCGACGCCTTCGGAGACACCCGTTATCGTCTCTCTGTAAATGATCGTCCCGACACCGAACTCGACATTCAGTCCCAGACGTTCACGGATCAGTTCCTTAAGTATTTCAATCTGTATCTCGCCCATGATCTGGGCCTGTATCTCGTTTGTATCTTCAAGATGAAGAAGAGAAAGCTCGGGGATCTCTTCCTCAAGTACCTTGAGCCTTGCGAAGGTGTATGGGATGTCGGTACCGGGAGGGAGAAGGAGCCTGTAGGACATTACCGGTGAAAGGATCGGCGAAAGGGCGGGAGCCTCCGAGCCCAAAAGCTGGCCTGCAAAAGTGTTGTTTAAACCGACCAGAGCACTGATGTCTCCGGGCAGTGCTTCATCCTTGGTTTCGTATTTTTCTCCGTTGTAGGACCTGATCTGTGTGATCTTTTCGCCGAGGATCTCACTTCTGACCTGCAGTTTACCCGATTCCGTCTTGACATGGGTGAGGCGCTGACCTGCCTTGTCGCGGGTGATCTTAAAGACTCTTACTCTGAGATCATCGGCAGATGGAACGTCCTGCCTTGTCAGACTGTCCAGATCCTTCAGCAGTTCTTCTATGCCCTCGAATTTAAGAGCGGATCCGAAACGGACGGGGAAGATGTGCCTGCTTTTAACGGCAGAGATGAGAAGCTCTCTGTCAAGTGTTCCCTTTTCAAGGTAGTCTTCCGTGAGTGCTTCGTCACAGGAGGCGATGTCCTCATCGGACGCAAGACCCAGGTCGCAGCAGCGGTGATCCAGCTTCGAACAGAGTTCTTCCATGGTTTCGCTCCGGCTCTTTTCGGAGATGTCCGTTTTATTCACAAAAATAAAGACCGGTACTCCGTACCGCTTTAAAAGTGACCAAAGAGTGGAAGTGTGGCTCTGAACCCCGTCAACTGAACTGATGACAAGGATCGCGTAATCGAGTACTGAGAGCGTGCGCTCCGCCTCCGAGGCAAAGTCCGCGTGTCCGGGCGTATCGATGAGGGTGATCTCGGTTGAGGGAAGAGAAAAACGGGCCTGTTTTGAAAAGATGGTAATTCCCCTTTTTCTTTCAAGCTCGTGATTATCCAGAAAGGAATCCCTGTGGTCCACACGGCCGGCATGCCGCAATTCTCCCGCGGTAAAGAGCAGTGCTTCGGCAAGCGTTGTCTTTCCGGCATCAACATGGGCCAGGATCCCGAGAGTTATTTTCTTTTTTGTAGATATTGTTTCCATAATGATAGAGTATAGCAAAAGTTGGAAGTTTAGCAAGTGCGGTTGAGAAATGAAAAACTAAATGCTATAATTAAAAGAAGTCAAACAATTTTTCTTGTTTTTGGATTATAGAGACAAAAGGAGAGGTTTTGTGAAAAGAAGTCTTGTTATTGCACTTGTATTTCTGATCATTTTTACGGCGGTTCCCGACAAAACGGCCTACGGAAAAGATAATGAGGAGACAAATTTCCTTCCCGGCTATGAAGCGGTCATATACGGCAAAAGCGAAGGCCTTCTTTCCACGGAGGCCAATGCCATTGCCCAGACACCCGAGGGCTACCTCTGGATCGGAACCTATTCCGGTCTTTACAGGTACGACGGAAGATATTTTGAAAAGATATCCCCCGATCCCAGGATAAGCAGCGTTATGGCGCTTTTTGTGGATTCGGAAGGAAGAATGTGGATCGGAACAAATGATACGGGAGTGGCTTACTATGTCCCCAACGGCGAAGAAGTACTTTTCTGTACAAAAAAAGACGGCCTTCTGTCTGACAGTATCAGAGCTCTTGCACAGGACGGATACGGAAACCTATGCATAGGGACCGTGGAAGGTCTTTCCGTAATGGATGATCAAGGACGGGTCACAAATCCCGAAGACTTTTCTTACCTTGGAGGCATACGCTCTCTTTCTTCATCCGACGGCCTTGTTGCCGGAGTGACGGGAGCGGGATCTCTTTTCCTTACCGACGGAAAAGAGATCATCACAAATTTCTTTCCCGATACCGTAGGAGTCGATTTTACTTCTGTCTGCGTGAACAAAGAAGGAAGGATCCTTGCGGGAACTTCCGGCTCGGGTATCATGGAGTATGAATACTCTTACGAGGATGGAAGCATCACCCTGGCGGAAGAGCATGACGGTGGCACTCTCACCTACTGCTCCGGGATCTATTACGATGAGGGAGAAGAGGAATGGTATGTCTGCGCGGAGAACGGAATGGGACTCATCGATGAAAAGACGGGCAAATTCACGGAACTTACACAGAACGGATTTGAAAGTTCCGTATGCGATGCTCTTAAGGACTATCAGGGAAACATCTGGTTTGTTTCAAACAAGAGCGGAATAATAAAGTTTTCTCCCAACCCCTTTAAGGATGTCTTTGTAATGGCGGGCCTCTCGAAAAATGTGGTGAATTCGGTCGCTCTCTGTCAGGAAAAACTTTTCATCGGACGGGACGACGGTCTGGAGATCCTCGATCCCGTGACTTACAGAAAAAGCAATTATTCTTTCGTGGGCGCCCTTAAAGGACAGCGCATCAGACACATTATGCAGGATTCGAAGGGAAATGTGTGGCTCGCGACATACGGAAAGCTTGGACTTTACATGGTGGACCCCATGTGGCGGGTGTTCACTTTCAACGAAGAAAATGGAACCATCGGAGGACGTTTCCGTCTGACGGTGGAGCTTCATGACGGCACAATAGTAGCCGCCAGCAATCTGGGCCTTACCTACTTAAGGGACGGCGAAGTGATCCGGACCGTGGGAAGATACGACGGAATGGAAACGCCTCAGATCCTCACACTTGTTGAGGACAGCGACGGAACGCTTTATGCGGGCAGTGACGGAGGAGGCATTTACGTCATAAAGGATGGTGAGGTGATCGACAACATCAACTCGGATGACGGACTCGACAGCCCCGTGGTAATGAGGATCGTCCCCTTTAACGGAGGCTTTTTCTACGTTACCAGCAATGCCATCTATTACAATGACGGCAAAATGATAAAGCGTCTTTCAAGCTTCCCTTACAATAACAACTACGACGTAAGGATCGGAGAAGATTTTAAGGCGTGGGTTTCCTCCAGCGCGGGCATATTCATCGTGAACGCCTTTGATCTGGCAAACGACGAGATCTACGAATACACATTGCTGGACAGCACCATGGGCTTTAACACTTCACTCACGGCAAATGCATGGAACGTTCTTCTGGGCGATGACAGGCTTTTGCTCTGCTGCACCGACGGCATCCGTGAGATCAGCATGAAGGAGTACGATTACTTTGACAAGACCTGTCATGTGGGGGTCAAGTACATCCTTGCGGACGGAGAAAATGTCCCTGCGGAGGAGGACGGAAGCTATGTGATCCCCGCAACCAGAGGACGTATACAGATCAGCGCCACGATCCTTAATTTCACCCTGTCCAATCCCGAAGTCTGCATGTTCCTTGAAGGAGCACGGGACGACGGAGTCTACGGAAGGCAGAGCAGTATCTCTGAACTGGTCTACACAGATCTTCCCTACGGAAAATACAGGCTCCACATACAGATAATCGACGGAATGGAGCACACGGTCCTGAGAGAAGAAGTCTTTGACATTTTCAAGAAGCCGAGACTTTTTGAGCGACTGGCAGTCAGGATACTGATCGCTCTGGCAGCGGCCGGTGCGGTGGCGGCGATCGTGGTGGCAATCCTTAAGAGCACCGTCATCAGAAGGCAGTACGAACAGATCCGTCTGGCAAAGGATGAAGCGGAAAGAGCAAACAGCGCGAAGTCAAGATTCCTGGCGAACATGTCCCACGAGATCCGTACCCCCATCAATACTATCATGGGAATGGATGAAATGATCCTGAGAGAAGATACGGAAGAAGTCCCGCCGGAGTACGCCAAGGCGGTAACGCGCTATGCAACCGACATTAAAAGAGCTTCCGAAACACTGCTGGGACTGGTGAACGATGTTCTCGATCTTTCAAAGATAGAGTCCGGAAAAATGAATCTTGTGGAACAGGAGTACGATACCAACGAGCTGTTCCGATCCATTGTCACCATGATCAGAGTCAGGAGCAATCAGAAGGATCTGACATTTGACACGAGGATAGACCCCCATATCCCCGCAAAGCTCTACGGAGATATGGGAAAGATCAAGCAGGTGGTCCTGAACCTGTTGACCAATGCGGTCAAGTACACCCATGAAGGCGGCTTCGTGCTGAAGGTTGAACTTAAGGAAAAGACAGAAAAGTATTGCGATATCTACTTCGCTGTGGAAGACACAGGCATAGGCGTAAAGCCCGAGGACATGGTGAAACTGTTCTCTGCTTTTGAGCGCCTTGACGAAAAGAAGAACACAGGCATACAGGGAACGGGACTCGGCCTTGACATCTCCAGACAGTTTGTGGCTTTGATGGGCGGCGAACTGAAATGCGAGAGCGAATACGGCAAGGGTTCTATCTTCTACTTTACCGTCAGGCAGGAAGTGGTTTCCGAGGATGTGATCGGAGAGTTCATCGAAAAGGATGACAGGTCTGCAAAAGGCTATATTCCTCAGTTTGTTGCTTCCAAGGGCCGCGTCCTTGTGGTGGATGACAATGAGATGAACCTTGTGGTGATCAGGGGTCTGTTAAAGGGAACAAAGGTTAATGTGACCACGGCACTCAGCGGCAGGGAATGCCTTGAGATCCTTAAAAAAGAAAGCTTCAATGCGGTGTTCCTTGATCACATGATGCCCGGCATGGATGGACCGGAGACTTTAAAGAAGATCAGGGAAGAGATACCGGAAAGAAATGATGTTCCTGTTATCGCACTGACCGCGAATGCTGCCAATGACGGCGGAAGCTTCTACAAAGAGCTGGGATTTTCGGATTATCTTGCAAAGCCCGTGGATGGAGAGGTGCTTGAGAAGACACTGAAAAAATATATGCCCGAGGGATTACTGGAGGATGTAAATACAGCAGCGGGTGAGGCGGCGGAAGACGAAGCATTGCCCGCAGAATATGCGTGGCTTTACGAAGTATCGGGGATTTCCGTTAAAGACGGCATTAGGTATTGCGGAGGAGCGGAATCTTTTGTAAAATCTATTAAGACATTCTTTGAGATGTTACCGGAAAATCAGGGGATCATTGAAAAGGCCTTTAAGGAGTCGGATATTGAGAACTACACCGTGAAAGTCCATGCATTAAAGAGCTCCGCAAGGATCATCGGAGCATCGGAGCTCTCGCATCTTGCTGAAGAACTGGAAAATGCCGGGAAAGCCGGAGACCTTAAGACCATCAGTGAAAAAACGGAAGGGCTTTTAATTCTCTACCGGAGCTACCGCGAAAAGCTGTCCGGCTTCGAAACGGAAGGCAGCGGAGACGATCTGGGAGAGGATGAACGTAAGGATGCCCTGGAGGCACTGAAGGAATTTGTACCGCAGATGGATTATGATTCCGCGGAAATGGTGCTGACGGAGATACTGGGCAGAAAAATGAAGCCCGAAGCAAGGGAATTCTTTTCGAAAATGGAGCTTTTACTCAAGAAGCTCGATTGGGATGAAATGGAAAAAATGCTTAAAGATGAGCAATAAAACCGGAGGATGATATGACTGAGAAAAAAGGCGTCTTGGTAATGGCCGAAAAGGACAGCTTTGTAGTGAAGGCTTTGATCAAAAAGATCTCGGATGCGGGCTACAGAGCGGCCTTTGTAAAGCCTTCCATCAATGACATCAACAGCATGTGGGACGGTAATGCACTGCTGGTCTACTACATGGACAACAATGATCGTTTGTCGGCGGAGACGGAGCGGTTTATCTCGGACAAATTAACGGATTCGGATGTGGAATGCATCATCATCGGAGATCCGGGAGATGTGAAACTTGTCTGTGACGGACTTCCCCGCAATCATGTTCTGAAAACCTTTAAGAGACCTCTGGATAACGAGAGTTTCATGGCTTCCGTGGAGGATGTTTTTAAAGGCATAGCTTACGAGAACAGGAAGAAGAGTGTCCTGATCATTGATGACGATCCGACCTACATGGGACTGGTGAGAGACTGGTTAAAGGACACTTACAGGGTATCCATGGCTGTGTCGGGGCTGCAGGGCATAAAATGGCTGGGATCCAACAAGGCGGATCTGGTGCTTCTGGATTTTGAGATGCCTGTGACCAACGGACCCAAAGTGCTCGAAATGCTGAAGAGTGATTACGAGACTAAGAACATTCCCGTGATCTTCCTGACGGGAAAGAGCGACAAGGCCAGCGTCATGGAAGTCGTGGCATTAAAGGCGGACGGCTATCTGTTAAAAAGCATTGGGAAAGAGGACCTTTTAAAGCAGCTTTTCGAGTTTTTTGAAAAGCGCAAGGGCTGATCGGGGATTTAAGGACTATGGATTTTGAAGATAAGAAGATTGAATTACTTAATGCAAACATTGTAAGGATCTATAAGAAAAAGAACGATACCTCCCTTTTCGGGCTTAATGACGTAAAAAAAGAAACGGAAAGCGGTGACCTCCCTGAGATCTCCCGCAGGGAAGACGGGAGTATCGTGATCTCCCGAAGGGGATGTGTGGTCTTTGAAGAAAAAGCATGTGATGAACCTGAACATGCAAAGAAAGAGGATCTTGACATCGCTTTAAAGGAAGGGCACAAAGTTGATGCGGGGGACAGACGCTATAAAACCATGATCGGAGTCTCTCTCTTTGATAAAGATGACAAGATCTACGGACTGGGAGACAAGGCAGCTTTTCTGAACAGACGCGGTTACACCTACGTTTCCAGAAACAGTGATGACCCGACACAGCACAACGAGACCTACAGATCACTTTATAAATCGATAAATTTCGTACTGGTGAAACATGGAAGAACACAGTACGGACTTTTCTATCCGTCGAGCTACGAATGTACCTTCGACCTTGGAAAAACATGGGATGACCGCTGGTTCATAGGTTCTGAAAAAGGTGAATACGATTATTTCGTATTTCTCGGAGATGACCCGGCGGAGATCGTTAAAGCCTACTACTCACTTATCGGCCCTTCCCTGTTCACCACCATGAAATTCATGGGAAATCACCAATCCCGCTGGTCCTACACGGATGAAGAAGCAAAGGAAGTGGTGAGACGCCACACGGAAGAAGGACTGCCTCTGGATTTCATCCATTTCGATATAGATTACATGAAGGGCTACAGGGTTTATACGGTGGACGATTCCTACGTTCCGGATTTTGCGGAAACCTGCAGGAATTTTAAAAAGCAGGGAGTAGCTGTGATCACCATCATCGATCCTGCCGTAAAAAAGGACGAGGGCTACAGCGTTTACGACGATGTAAAGAAAATGAACGGGTTTGCCACTCTAAACGGGAAAGAGTATGTTAACGAAGTCTGGCCCGGAGATGCGGTCTACCCCGACTACTTTAAAAAGAACGTAAGAGATTACTTTAAGGAAACAACAAAGAGATTCCTTAAAAAATACAATGTAACAGGCATATGGGGAGACATGAACGAACCTGCTTCATTCCGCGGTCCCTTGCCCGATGATGTTGAGTTCATGGGGGATGAGAGGATGATCCTTCATGACGAAGCTCACAATCTCTATGCGGAGTATATGTCAAAAACCATAGCGGAAGCCTTCAGGGAAGAGAACAAACGTCCCACATTGATCACAAGAGCCGCATTTGCCACAACGAACCGTTACACCACATCCTGGAACGGGGACAATCAATCTCTCTGGGATCATTTAAGGACATCCCTTCCCCAGGTGATGACCATGAACCTGTGCGGCTTCTTTATGAACGGAGTGGATGTGGGAGGCTTCGGAAATGACACCACTAAGGAGCTTTTGTTAAGATGGGCTGAAGCGGACCTTTTTATGCCCTACTTCAGAAACCATTCCGCAAAGGGGACCCGCATGCAGGAACCATATGCCTTTGATGAGGAAACCTTTGAGATCTACAAAAAGCTGTTAAGGATCAGATACGGATTCATCCCCTACCTGTACACCCTGCAGTGGCAGGCACACAGAACCGGAATGCCCATGTTTTCCCCGCTGTTCATGTACTGGCCCGAAGATGAGAAGGTGTGGGAGATCAACGATGAGGTCATGATAGGAGACAGACTTTTACATGCTCCCATCGTGGATCAGGGAAAGAGAGAAAGGATCGTTTACTTCCCCAAAGGAAGCTGGATCGATTACTTCACGGGAAAGCTCTATGAGGGCGGACAGGCATATATCATAGAGATGCCCCTTGATTCAACAGGCATCTTCATTAAGGAAGGTGCGGTCATTCCTATGATCAAAGGCTTTACATCCATTGAACCTGATGAGATCAGGGATATAGCTGTTTACATGGCAAAGGAAAAGAATGGCCGCGACTGCGCATGCATCCCTTTTGAAATGCATGTTGACGATGGTGAAAGCATGGATTACGAAAAGGGGATCTACGATACCGTAAGGATCTCCGTTAAAAACGGGAAACCGGTAACTGAATATGTTAAGAAAGATTTCGGTAAAGAATTAAGATTTACCGCAGTGTAATAAAATGCCCGGGCATCGCTGTCCGGGCCTTCGTTTTTATTGATGAAAGAGGATCAATAGATAAATCTGATCTTTCCGATGATCCCTGTTTCAAAGCTTTTGTATAAGCCCGGGGTCTCACCGTCGTAATGAACCATTTTGGGGATGTTGCAGGTGACTTTGATCTTTTCTCCTTTTAACAGAGCCACACCTTTCCTGCCCACATGCTGTTTCGATTTGAGCTTCGGCACCAGTAACAGTGCTCCAAGCCGTGAGAGACCGTAGATAACGAGGAAATCCAGCTTTCCGTCGGAATCCGATGCCTCCGGAGCCATGGGGACTCCGCCTCCTTCAACAGGCTGGTTCATGGCAGCAAGGAAATAAACATGGGGATAGATGGAGATCTGTCCGTTAATGTCAACTTCCATGTCCGCAAGCCCGGTGGTGAACACGTTTTTTACACCGAAAAAGGTGTAGACCTGATGCTTAAGGATCTTCTTTAACTTAGGGCTGTGATTTGCATAGTAACAAATGTCCGCGTCGTATCCGAGACCGGAGCTTACAAGATAGCGGTGGGATCCGTCCGGTATGGAAGAACCGTCGGGAAGACAGCCGCCGGAGTAAACGGATTCACAGACATCAATGTTTAAGTCGTGTTTTCTGTCAATGATGCCGGAGATGATGGAGGGAAGATTGTCGGGAAGATTCTTGTTTCTGGAAAAATCGTTCCCCGAGCCGTTTCGGATAAGGCTCAGCTCGGTCTCGTCAAGGTGAGTGATGCCCTGTACGACCTGATTCAAGGTGCCGTCTCCGCCGAGGACGATCAGCTTTATGGGACGTTCATCGGTACTATGGTAGATCTCTTCGTAGTCTTTTTGAATTGATTCGTTTTTCTTGGTATAACGCACCTCGTAAGGAATGTTTCTTTCTTTGAAGATCTTCTCGGCTTCGCTCCAAAGCGCGTCTCCGGAACCGGATTTCGAAGCAGGGTTAACGAAAATATAATACATATTTCCTCATAATAAATCGACCCTTCAGGCCGACTCTTCCCTTTCACAGATTTTTGAACCGCGTCAAAGGCAGATACAGAGCCGTTTTGACACATGAATGATTGTAACATTTGTTGGTGGATACGTCAAAGGATATATTGTAAAAATTCTGTTAACTCAGAAGCTAATTTTGCCCGATTTTTAAGTTTGTTTAGATTGTGTTTGAAAATATAAAAAAGAGATTAAAATTGGTTGCGTAAATTTCCTCGAAATGGTAGAATAATTGAGTATCCGTTAGTTTTTGAGAGAAATTAACAGATAAATCGACTTGAAAGGAAAAAACGCGTATGGATGTTTACAAAACCGAACAAATCAGGAATGTTGTACTCCTCGGACATGGGGGTTCAGGAAAGACAACACTGGCAGAAGCTCTTGCTTTTCACACGAAGGCTGTCTCCAGAATGGGCAAGGTCGCCGAAGGTAACACGATAAGCGATTATGACAAGGAAGAGATCAAGAGAGGCTTTTCAGTCAGGGCTTCCGTAATACCCATCGAATGGGAAGGATTGAAGATCAATCTCCTGGATGCACCGGGATATTTCGATTTTGTCGGACAGGCAGAGGAAGCAATGAGTGTTGCAGATGCTGCGGTCATCGTGATCAACGGTAAAGCGGGAATCGAAGTCGGAACAAGAAAAGCATGGGATATCTGTGAAAGAAGAAAGATCCCCTGCATCTTCTTCGTGACCAATATGGATGATCCCAATGCGGATTACATCAGGATAGTCAATGATCTTAAAGAACTTTACGGAAAGAAGATAGCACCTTTCCATTTACCTACATATGAAAATGACAAATTTACGGGCTTTGTAAACGTTGTTAAGATGGGAGCAAGAAAATTCAATCCCGACGGAACTTACACCGATACCGAGATCCCCGCAGGCGTCAAGGGCGATCTTGATGAGGTAAGGAACATGATCCTCGAAGCCGTTGCAGAATCCGACGAAGAACTCATGGACAAGTATTTTAACGGCGAAGAATTTACTCAGGAAGAGATCTCCGGAGCACTCAGAAAGAGCGTTATCGAGCACGACATCATTCCCGTACAGATGGGTTCCGGTGTTCTGACCTACGGCTGCAATATGCTTTTGCAATCCTTCCAGAAGTACTTCCCTTCACCGGAAAAGTCCGCAGTATTTAAAAAGGGTGTCAACAAGAAGACAGGAGAAGAGGTTCAGGCGGACAAGGACAATTCCAAACCTGTCAGTGCCACTGTTTTCAAGACTATCATGGATCCCTTCGTAGGAAAGTATTCTCTTGTAAAGGTTTGCACCGGTATCTTGAAGGCCGGAGATGTTGTTTACAATGTTACCAAGGATGTGGAAGAAAAACTCCAGAAGCTGTACGTGATGCGCGGCAAGGAACTTATCGAGGTTCCGGAGCTTGATTCCGGAGACATCGGAGCTATCGGAAAATTAAGTTCCACAAGGACAGGAGACACTCTTTCCACAAGAGAATGCCCCATCGAGTATCATCCCACCACCATGTCGAAGCCTCAGGAGTACATGCGCTACAAGGCAAAGACAAAGGGCGAAGAGGACAAGATCGCTCAGGGTCTGCAGAAACTCTGCATAGAGGATCTGACCCTCAGAATGGTGAATGATGAGGAAAACCGCCAGATGCTCCTTTACGGCATAGGCATGCAGCAGCTTGAGATCACCGCATCCATGCTGAAGGAAAAGTATAAAGTAGAGATCGAGCTTTCAAAGCCCAAGTTTGCATACAGAGAGACCATCACCAGAAAGGTCGAGCACATTCAGGGCAAGCACAAGAAGCAGTCGGGCGGACACGGTCAGTACGGTGATGTAATTATGGATTTCGAGCCTCTTGAGGATCAGACCAAGCCTTATGAGTTCTACGAGCAGGTGTTCGGAGGCTCTGTTCCCAAGAACTTCTTCCCTGCGGTAGAAAAGGGAATTCAGGAAAGCGTTATCAAGGGACCTTTGGCCGCTTATCCCGTTGTGGGCATCAAAGCAACGCTTGTAGACGGATCCTATCATCCCGTTGACTCTTCTGAAATGGCATTTAAGACAGCATCAATGCTGGCTTTCAGAGACGGTTTCATGAAAGCCAAGCCCGTTCTCCTTGAGCCCATCGAGAGCCTTAAGATCACTGTTCCCGACAAGTTCACGGGAGACATCATGGGCGACCTCAACAAGAGAAGAGGACGTATCATGGGCATGAACCCCGTTGCCGGCGGAAAGCAGGTCATTGAAGCCGAGATCCCCGCTTCCGAACTTTACGGCTATTCAACGGATCTCAGATCCATGACAGGCGGTATGGGTGATTACGAACATGAGTTTGTTCGTTACGAACAGGCTCCTTCTGACGTACAACAGAGAGAAATTGAAAAACGTGCTTCCAAGATCGATCAGATCGAGGCATAAGCGGATAAGAATGGGGCGGAAAGCAGGGCTTTCCGCCTTTATTTAAGAAGTTAACTTTTGATGGACATAAAATGATAAAATGTTTACAATGTGTCTGCCATTTGAACTTGACCGAGAAAGGAGCATTAATATATGAAGAAGATGGATTTTTCCGCTTTGATCGGAAAAGCAAAGGTTGCATCCCAAAAGATCGGCGCTGCGGCCGTTAAAGCCGGCAAAGTTGCCGCAAAAGGAGCCGGCACAATGACAAGCAGGATAAAGGCCGACGTTAAAGCAAGAGCCGACTTCGCTGCGCTGGAAAAGGCTGAAATAAGAGAGGAAAGAGGACTTGAGCCGGAAACGGAAAAGAAAAGACATGGCAGTATAGCGGTAAAGATCATCCTTTTGATGACACTTCCCGTTCTGGTCTTAACCGTTGCAGGTCTGGTGGCGATCCGTTCCTCAGCCTTCAGAGCCTATAAAAACGGTGCCAAGTTTGAACTGAAAAATGTGGCAGCCACCGTGGGACTTCTTGGATCCGTAGATGATGCCAAGATCCAAAAGATCAGCGAGCAAACGGGGATCAGGATCTCAGTATACGAAAACGGTAAAATGGTTTACGGAGACGGAGCGTCCGTAAGGACTCTTACTTCGGACATTGTTTCCAAAGCAGCTTCCAAAACAATTGAAACACAGGAGAAAATGTTCGGAGAAGATCATTTTGTCTGTTACTTGTCCTTTGACGGCAGGATCATTAAAACCGCACTTCCCGTATCCAGGGCAAAGAAATCCACCGTCCTTACATTTACCACAAATGCCATAATAATGATCGGGCTGTTTGTTATCTGCCTGATTCCCGCCATACCTTCCACAAGGAACATCACCAGAGGGTTAAGGATAACTCTTGGACAGATCGCGGAACTTGCGGACGGTAATCTTGTTGTGGAGCTGGATCAGAAAACCGCAGACCGTTCGGATGAAATGGGAGCCGTTGAACGTTCCATTAAGAAAATGGCGGACAACTTCGGAGAACTTCTCGGAAACATAGACGAAACATCAACCAGTCTCGGTATGCTTTCAAATGATTTTTCCGGAAGTTTTGAGACCATTGTGGAATCCATCGGAAATGTTAACGTTGCAATGGAAGAGATCGCAAAGGGAGCCAGTGCACAGGCTTCCGAGTCCGCGAAACTGAATTCCAAATTTGTCAGCATCGGTGAATCCATCGAATCTGCGGGAAAGAGCGTTGAGGCACTGGCGCAGAGCGCAGAGAGCATGAAGACGTACAACACTACTGCTCAAAAGACTATTTTTGAAATAGAGAAAATGAGTTCCGAGACCACGGAATCCGTCCATGAGATCAAGGAACAGACAGCAAAGACCAATAAGAGTGCGATGCAGATCGGTAAGGCTACCGACATGATCGCAGACATTGCGAGCCAGACAAATCTTCTTTCGCTGAATGCATCCATTGAGGCAGCCCGTGCGGGAGAAATGGGAAGAGGCTTCGCTGTTGTTGCAAATGAGATCAGATCTCTTGCGGATCAGTCCAAGCAATCCGCTCAGGCCATTGCAGACATAGTCAAGGAACTCATCGATAATTCCAACATTTCCGTGGAAGCCATGGAAAAGGCATCGGAGATCATGGCACGTCAAAGCGAAGGCATCACCACATCCAAAGAGGTCTTCACCAAACTCAACAGCGAGATCGACAATGTGGTCAATGCTGTGGGCACCATCACGGGAGAGATCAAGATTCTGGGACGTGATAAGAACGAAGCCATGTCCGGAATGGAAAGCCTTGCTGCCATAGCTGAAGAAAATGCTGCAGGCACATGGGAGACTTCGGCTTCTATGAACACCTTGAAAGAAGTCGTTGTTAAGGGTAAGGCAAATACTGAAGAGATCATGAATCTATCCAGATCCCTTAAGGAAGAGACGGAGAAGATCAAGCTGAACTGAAAAATTTTACATTAAAAAACACGCTCCTCTTGAGGAGCGTGTCAGACTGTCGACAAAGTCTCATGCTCGATATGGCATGGGACTTTGTTTTTTTATGCTCAAATGCTTTGTTTTAGCGACTTTCATCCACTTTTATGATATAATATCTGTATCAAAAACATGGTGGTA
>JAEEGK010001735.1_pt1 | contig 54524 bp, 45 predicted proteins | sample 8958771 | NCBI WGS metagenome assembly JAEEGK01 (sample SAMN16246547, study PRJNA631951) | gut metagenome | biome: gut microbiome; feature: rumen; material: SC-attached | host: Bos | place: Iran: Karaj | collected 2018-10 | reverse complement strand
TTTGAAGAAGGTCAGGTTGTTTTCAAAAGGATGGAACGGCTTTTCCCGGAAACAGATGCAGTTTTCTGTGCCGCAGGTGATATTGTTGCAACCGGCATTATGCTCGAAGCCAAAAAGTCAGGTAAGTCAATTCCTAAAGAAATGGCCATTATCGGATATGATGATTTTATAGCGTCTGCAATGATCAGTCCTTCCCTCACAACCGTACACCAGCCGCTCACACAGATTGGAAAGGACTCATATCTTACAATTTTGCGAATGCTGAATAAGGAAGACCTCGGCACAAGAGAGTTTGTTTATTCACCATTCCTTGTACGCCGAGAGTCAACATGATTGTCATTGCCGGACTTGATCCGGCAATCTCTTCTACATAGCCACAGGATTTTCCAGATACTTTCTTATATTATCTGCTGTAGTAACCCTGCAATCAGGCTTTTTAGAAATATATTCCAAAAACTCTACAACAGCTTCACGTCTTTGTGCGGCATTTGCCTTAATATGGTCCTTTTCATCACCTTCCAGATCATAAATGTCATATTTATCTGAATAGATGTCAGTATGCATACCAAATGTAAATGGACAACGGTTACCGTCATAACGTAAATCAAAGGAATATTTCATTGTGGCAAGAGCATCTGCTTTATCCATAAAATACTGAAACCAGATATTCCAGTCCATTCCCGTGATTTTACCAGAATCAAGCTCATCACCGCTGGCCTCTTCTGCCCGTTTTCTAGCCCCTTTTGTAGTTCCATACTTTTCGCAAAGCTCATCCGGTGGAATTATAAGAACATATTCAGGAAGAAGCCATAAACCGGGATGTTTTTTTACAAAGGGTTCGTTTCTTCCATACATTTCTTTTGCAACAAAATCATCTCCAGGACTTCCTTCATCAAGGGTATACGGCCACAGGAAATCTGAACCGTCCATGTCAGACTGCCAGCCTTCTTCAATTGTTGCATCGTACTTAAAATTAAGAGCTTCCAGGGCTTTGTAAACATGCTCGTTGTAATCAAGGAATGGAGTTCTAAATCCAACTATATCCTCGCGTTTAATGCCCATGCCGAATTGTGTATCACCGCTTTTTACATCAGGATTAAACGGCTTTGTAAGAAGATCAATACACTCGGTAAGCTCTTTCATCCAGTCGTCATAAAAAAGATTATCAATTCTCTGCTGAGGTTCTGTGTCGTAATTGAACTTTACGCCTTCAGGATGAGTAAATGTATGACAACCGATTTCGTGGCCGCGTTCGTACGCTTCGTGAACAATTTTCTTTACAAGTGCATCATCCTCACGCGGATTTTTAATTGCGTTATTTCCCTTGAAATAAAGAGTAACCTTATAAGGTTCACCGTCAAAGGTCTGTCTGTTGCCTTTTCCCTGAGGGTTTTTAAAGCTTTCAAAGGTGTCGATTATGAACTTCATGCCGCCGACTGCACCAGATTCTTTATAACCAGAATAAGCATTATCATCAAAAGCAAAGGACATAAGCTGAGGCACTTCACTTGTTTTCAAACCGGATGGTGGAAGTGCTGAAGGTAATCTGCAAAACTTTTTTTCCATAAATTAAATCTCCCGAAAATATAATATTTTATACTTTTGATGATATTACTTTCACGTGAAAATAGCAAGAAAAAAATACATTTTTCTTTTGGCCGGTTGTTTAAAAAGAGAACACTTTATCGTTCCAAGTGAACATTAGTTTGGTGGCGGTGAAATGGATTTGCGAATTGTCGGAAAGCTTTTCGTTGCAATTATACAAACTGTCCCCTATTATAGGGAAACCAAACCAGGCTAAATGAGATCTGACTTGATGGCGGTAACCGGCGGTAAGTTTGCATTCGAAAGTAATGGTATGTTCTGGAAATTCTTTATTTTGTGAGATGTGATTTATAGTTTGTCCATCCGCAGCCTTGCCAAGCAGTTTAATTTCTGTATTGTAAACCACCTGCTTACCTACTTTTTTCATTGCGGCTGGATTGGAGTTCTGTCTTACAGGTCTTACTTCTTTTTGCCCTGCTCCGTAATTCCTGAAATATGATGAGACAATAACAGGCTCTCCGCACAAAAGCTTTTTTCTGGCATCAAAATCAACGGGAGGAAAACCTTTTAAAAGCTCTGAATTATTCGGGCAGTCAATACATTCAGCTTTGTAATATTTTACAAACCGTCCGTTTTTCTGTTCTTCCAGCATGTAATCATAAAAAGCCTGAGAGGTTGCAATCATCAAAAGTCCGGAGGTAACTGTATCCAGGCGGTGAAGAAGTCCGTGTTCAATTTCTTTTCTTCCAGATACGGTCAGTACTTCCGGGAATAACTTTGCCGTCATTGAAAAAGCATTATCTTCATCATCAGCAGAAATCGGTGCAGAAGGCAGACCGGACGTCTTATATAAAACTATAAAGGGTTGAGATTCTGAAGGCTCGCTGATGATTTTGATTTTGTCCATATTATCTTAAAATCTCTTTTGGAAACTTTTCTTTTAATTTTTTTTCTATTTCCAGAAAACGGCGCGGTGTTTTTGTTTTAAATGCTGTATATGTATTTTGACCGGGCAACCGTATTTTGAGCCTGTACGAATGGAGCATAAGAGTTGCGTTCGGAAAGTTTTTATCCGGCTTATTGTAAATATTATCGCCAAGAATCGGACAACCAAGATATTTCATGTGTACACGAATCTGATGTGTCCTTCCTGTTTTTATTCTTACGCGGATAAGTGAATAATTTCCGTAGCAGGCAATGCAGTGATAAATTGTTCTTGCATATTTTCCTTCATCAGTATCGATTACAGCCTTAAAGCGATGGCGATTTTTCGGGTCGCGGATTATCTGGGTACGGATATCACCAGCATAAGCCGGAGGTCTGCCGGTTGTAATCAGAATATATTCTTTTTGAAGAGATTTATCCTTAAACTGAGATTGCAGCCATTCTTCACTGTCGCGGTTTTTCGCTGTAATTATGATTCCCGAGGTTTCTTTATCAAGTCTGTGTACAATTCCAGGACGCCTGCGTGCCAGAATCTCGCTGTCTGTACCTTCCTTGATTAAATGAACAGATTCTCGCTGCCAGTGAAAAAGCAGGGCATTAACAAGCGTTCCATCCCAGTTACCGCAGGCAGGATGAGTTACCATCCCCTGTTCTTTATTAACTACCGTCACATTATCATCTTCGTAAATTATATCAAGCGGAATATTCTGAGGTTCAATATCATCGGGGATATTGTCTTCCCACTGAATGTCAATCTGGTCACCAGCCTTTACCTTCTGCGACAGCTTGCATTTTTTACCGTTCACAAGGATTTCCGAAACACCGCTTTTTAATTTGGAGCGGTTCATTCCGTTCGGCAGAGAGGCAATGTATTTATCTAGTCGTTCCACATTTTCAAAATCAGAAGGAACCTTTGCACTGAAAAATGGCATTACTGCACAGCCTCTTCTATTATAGCCTCATCTTCAACTGACAATTCTTCATCAAGAAGGATAACTTCATCAGCTGAGTCATCTTCATTTTCTTTGTGATTATCAGGGGCTTCAATTTTTATGGCATCCGGGTCATCTTCAATGGTGATAATATTGAGCTTACTCTTATTCTTTTTTGTCTGAACTCTGTTTCGTTTGATTATTCTGACAATTAAATCTGTAATACCAATTCCAAGCGAAATACATAGAGATGTGATGATTATTCCCTTGATTTCATCATCATTGTAGCCACCGTTGGAAGAAGTCTTAAATGGATTTGGAAAGGTAGGTTTCTGGCCTACACGTCCATTCTGGTTGTACTCAACCAGATCTTCTGCATACTGTTCCATGGAATAGCCCAGCGTTACATCCAGTGTTACAAAAGGCATTGCACCAAGCGTAATTATTTCAAATCTTCTGAAATCCTGAAGACTCTGCGGTATTTCGTCACTTTCATCATTTTTATTACTGGAATCTGCGGCAAAAGCACTGAATGAAAAGTTCATAAAAAGAGAAATTAAAATTATAAAAGCAACAGTTCTTTTCATTTTTTTGAATAATCTCTCTGACCAAAAATTGCAGTTCCAACACGCACTAAAGTGGAACCTTCTTCTATTGCAAGCTCATAATCGCCGGACATTCCCATTGAAAGCTCAGTTAAATCCAATGAAGCATAACGCTTACGCATTATTTCGGCTAGTCTCCTTAAAGTTATAAAGGACTGGCGTACAAGCGACTGATCTTCCGTAAAAGGAGCCATTGTCATAAAGCCTTTTACCTTTATATGCGGGAAAACGCCCTGTTCACAGGCAGATAAAGCCTTTTCAAGCTCTTCTTCAGAAGTAAAGCCAGATTTTGACTCTTCACCCGTGTGGATTTCAAACAGAATATTTATTACCTTGTCTATTTTTGTACACTGTTTTTCTATTTCTTCCAGCAGAGAGTATCTGTCTACAGACTCAATGCAGCTTGCAATCTTAACTGCACTCTTTACCTTGTTTGTCTGAAGCTGCCCGATTATATGAAGCTCTATTTTTCTGTCTGGAAACTGTTCGTTTAAGACTGTGAACTTTTTTTCAGCTTCCTGCACCCTGTTTTCACCAAACAGCAGCTGTCCACATTCGACAGCCTGCGCAATTTCTTCTACCGGATGAAACTTACTTACAGCCATAAGCTTTACAGAACCGGCTTTTCTTCCTGCTTTTTGTTCTGTTTTTGAGATTTTCAGTTGTATTTCTTCAATATTCTGCTTTATTGACATTTTTTACCTTCATAAATCACATCGGAAAGCTTAAGCATTTCTGGAATTGTAAGTACTTCGGCCCGTTTCATTTTGTCTATTCCAGCTTTTTCAAGATATTCAAGTGCCTTATCGTTACTGCTCAAATAATTTGTAAGATTGTTTCTTACAGTTTTTCGCCGTGAACTGAACAAAGCCCTCTGCATTTTTATAAACTCCTGTGGAGATTTGCAGCCCGGATAATCAGGATTTTTAATCATCACAACAGAACGGGAATCAACATTTGGCTTTGGCCAGAAATTACCGCCCGCTAAATCCATAACAGAAGAAGTTTTATAAGCCCACTGGCATAAAACAGAAAAAGAAGAATAATCTTCACTGCCTGGTTTAGCAGTCATGCGCATTGCAACTTCTTTTTGGACGGTAAAAACACATTTTTCAAAACGCACATCATTTTCAATTGTATCAGCTATAATTGCGGCGGCAATATTGTATGGGAGATTACCAAAAAGACGGTCAGGCACTCCAACCTTTGCCAACTGTCCTTTCCAGGTTTTCAATACATCACCTTCTATAATTTCAAACTTATCCTTTGCTTCATATTCTTCAAAAAACTGTTTAATCAGAGAAATAAATCCCCTGTCTATTTCGAATACTGTAAGCTTAGCACCACGTTCAAGAAGTTCATTTGTTATTGAACCAAGACCGGGACCAATTTCCCAGACAGGCATATTTTCAGTTAATTCCAGACTGTCAACAAGCCTTTTTCTGGCATCAGCATTTATAAGAAAGTTCTGACCAAACTTTTTCTGCATGGAAAAGCCATTCGTATCGAGAATCTGTTTTAGTTCTGCAGGAGAATTATAATCTGGATGCTTTAACATAATTTTCTAACCAATTTCTAACCAAATCCCGGACATTTTGAAAATATTCCGACTACAATTTTTATGATATTATACTGTAAATTAACAAAAAATCCACTAGCTGTAGAAATAAAAGGAAACATAAGGCTCAGGATTATCAGCACAAGCCCGGAATAAATAAATACTGTTATAAGCGGCGAAACAATTGAAGTTGCAATTATTCCAATTGGGCAGAACGTTCCGAACACTGTTAATGATACAGGAGCTGTAAAAATCTGTGCAGATGTTGATGAAGAAAGAGACATTGTAAAATACGATGGCAAAAACCTTACGTATATTTTTGTAGAAAAGCTGTTAAAGATTAAGATTCCCGCGAGTGCCGCATACGAAAGAATAAAACCTGTATTAAAAAGGCTTTCCGGTGTAATGACTGTCTGTAACAGAAAACTGAAGCATAAAATTGCAAGCATATCCGGGTTTTCATTATCTGATAAGGCTGAAAGGATTAACAGACAGTTGCATATAAACGCCCTTAAAAGTGATGGTGAAAAACCCGCAAACCATACAAATAATACAACTGCAACTGTACGGATTATAAACGAAAGCCTTTTTCTTTTTATTTTTTTACCTATGAACATTGCAATACCGGAAAACATTGAAAGATGCATGCCTGAAAGTGCCAGAATATGAGAAAGTCCTGATTTTTTAAATGATTCTGTAACGCTGACCTCCGTGTATTCTCTTGAACCGGACAACAATGCAAGAAGGAGCCCTCCACCGTTTCCCCAGGAATACATAAGCCGTTTAAATTGAAGCCTGCACAATGCTCTGAAAAAGTCTATTCTTCCGAATAAGCTGCGGGGGAAAAACGAACCGGTACATTCAGCTACAAGAAACTGTTCGGAAAGCATTTTTCCTTTTAAGGTATAAACTCCCCCTGCTTCCCACAAAAAAGCTCCCTTTCTTTTTGCTGATGAAAAAAGCTTACCCGGGTAAAAGGCTTCTACCATTTCGGCTGGAATCAAAAGCTTTATACGTCCGTTTCCCTGAGAAATACAAACTCCCGAATCATAGCTTTTATCAGCATGTCCGGCTTTTTTACCGGTGGCATAAACCTCAATTACTGCAGAATACGTTTTGCCGCTTGAACTTTTTACAGGTGTTGAAAGCAGACATCCTTCCAGAAAAGTAATTTCGCCTGAAGAGATAATTGAAGAATACGGATTTCTATCCCTGATTTTTATAAATCCGCCATAAATGAGGATAATACAGATTAAAACAGAAAGAAAAACAGAATTATAAAACCTTTTCTTTACCATTTAAGTCCTGCCAGCGCTTTTCGGGCAGCAGACAGAACTGGTTCTGAATAATTAAGATAAGTAACAGACAAAAGTGAATCGAATGCAGACTTATCCCCGATAGCACCTAAAGTATTGATTACAGCCAGAGCAACCTCCTGCGAAACAGTTCCGTCGCGTTCAACCTGGCCATTCAATTCTCCAAGATACTGAATCAGTGGATTTACAGCATCAACTGGGGCTATGCTGATTAAAGAATTGATTACTGTTACAAACTGGCTGTCACTCAAAATCTTTTCGGCGTATTCATTCTTTGCAGAATTAAAGAAGGAAATTACGCTTGCAGAAGCCCTAGTCCATTTATTATCACTAAGAATCTTAAGCGAATAAATCTGAAGCTCAACCACAGCATTTTTATCTGGAGAATTGCGTACTAATAATATAGTTTCATTCAGCACATTTTCTGCAATTTCAGACAAAAATTTCTGTGAATTTTTTGTATTTTTTTGAATTAATGTGAAAATCTGATTAATCTGGAAAATATCCTTACAATGAACAATCTGTAAAACTTCATTCATTGCAATTGGGGACAATTCTATGATTGCATTTTCAAGCTCATTTTTATAATCAGCATATTTTTTATCGTTAAGCTTGTTATACAAAATCGTAAAAGAACCATTATTTCCAATCACGCCCAAAGTACTAATAACAGCACGGAAGGTTTCTGGATTGACGTTTTGTACATTATTTTCCTGCACATAATTATTCAAAAGAGTTGTAAATCTTGAAGTAGAAATAAAGCTGTTAAGGCGTTCGACTTTAGAAAGCACTCCAATCTGCACAGTGCTGCTCTCACTGAAAATATTAAATATTTCTATAAGCTGAAACAAAAGCTCCTGTTTTTCCATCTCATACAACGAATTGATGTATTCATTATTTATAGAAAGAATAGTAGCCAGGGCAAAGCCATCAAAATCTCTGTCAGAAACAAGATAATCTTTGTTATCAAGAATAAAGTTCAGGGACTGCATTGTAAGCCATAAAGCTTCTGAACCGGAAGCTTCCCGCACGGCATTAGTTTTATCGGTAATGTTTCCTTTTATAAACTTTTTCTGCAAGCTCTGTGAAAAAACAGGAGAAAAAACTGTAATAAAAAGCAACACAAATATTATTTTCTTCATCTTAATCACCTGCTATTTATTGTCATTAAAATCATCAAGATTCGTTCTCTGATTAAAGGTTACGTTATGCATATCTTCTACAGGATTTGAAGTATCAGGAGCCACTGAATCTAAATCCGCCCCACTCTGGTTTGAACCCTTTATTACAACCGGCAGTTCATCTGCATCAAGGTCTGCAGAACTTTTGTTTTCTTTTTTCACTTCAGCCGCTTTAGAAGAATCAGCTTTCTTTTCATCAGAAACACTGTTTGGAACTTCAGGAGCATCACTTATTGTATCCTCGTCAATTTCAGTTCCGCTATCATCCCCTTTATCCTCATCCGTCATCTGAATAGCTTCCATAACTTCCTTTTCTTCTGATGGAAGCATGTTATAAACAAAACCAAGCACTTCATTTTTCATAGCCGGCTCAATCTTAAGACATTCAAAATGCAGAAGCGATTCATTTATTTCGCTGTTATATTCAACAGTGCGGATAATACCAAGCATGATTACAAGCTTATTCTTTATGTTGAACTGAAGCTTAATCTGAATATTCGGCTGACCTTTTCCTGCAATGTGAACCAGTGCACCAGATTCCGAAATATCTTCGATAATACACTTATAGCCTTCCTGAGTTTCTACCGAGCTGTTATTTGCAGTTGCAGCTGTAACAACATAAAGGCTTGCTGGAATATTACACTTTGCCCTGACAGCTTTTCGCTTCTGGCTGCGTGTAAGATTGTTTGAATGCTGGATAGAAATTGATGATTCGCCAAGGAAAAGTCCGTGATTTACAACCCTTGTGTCAAAAACATAACGTGCATCGCCTTTTCGCCACAAATAAACGCTTAAAACCTTTCCAACCCACTGTTCGGCAGTAATAGGAATCATATTGTTTTTTCGAGGTACCGAAATTATTATTTCCTTACCATTGTTCAAAATCTTTGAAGTAAAAACACCTTCTCCAGGAAGAATAATTCTTAATCTCTGGCCCTTATCAAGATAAAGTGTTGATTCAAGACCTTTCTTTTCGTCAGTTTCGTTCTGAAGCTTTGTGCGGTAATCAAAAAGTTTTGTAATAAGTGCCTGCATTTTAGGGTCATTATCTGCACCGGTTTTGGCAGCCTGAGATGTAATGTGAGCCATACATTTAGTAAGGGCCGGCATAGACCAGAAAAGAGCTGTTGGCTGCTCAAGCTCACACATCTGTGAAAGCTTCCATAACAAATTGAGATCTGAATAACTGAACTTAGAATCCAAGCCTGTAATGTAAAAATCAATTTTTTGCCTTGATACAGAATAGATTCCGCCAAGAATACAAAGAACAGCAATAACTACTACAATACCAACAAGAATGTACACAATGACCTCTTTTTTAAAATGCAATACAATTATCCAATTTTCCGATAATCTTTCAATTTAAACAATTATTCAATATAATATAATATCACAATTCTAATGAAATTACATTCTTTTCTATATGAAATATTGATTTTTTCTCTTATTTTTGCGTTTTGCGTGCTTCCTCCGTGCTTTATTATGCCATCTGAAGACGCTTTTATCTTTTCCGAGCCGGTTTTTCCGTGGAAAGCACTGTGTCTGTTCGTGTTTACAGTGATTTTTTACATTTTAATCCTTCAAAAACGAATCCAGTTTTCGTATTACACTCTTATTTCGTTTGCTTTCTGCTTCAGTCTTCTGTTTTTTAATTCGCTGATAATGAAAGCAATCTCTATTCTTGTACAGAATAATTCTGATGGTGGAAATACAGAGATTGTAAAACCGCAAAATGCAGTCCAGTGGCTGTTTATAATCCTTAATTTTTTCTTTGCTTCTGCGTATGAAGAAGTGATTTACCGTGCTTATTTCCCAGATGCGCTCATTTCTCTTTTAAAAAGAATACATAAAGTGCAGGAAAACAAAGTGCTGCGTATAATTCTGGTGATTTCAGCCGAAATTATTGCACTTTCAGCCTTTTCGTTTGCGCATTTTTACCTTGGAGTGCTTTCTGTTATAAATGCTGCTGTTGCGCACATAATTTTAAGGCTTTTTTACAGAAGAAGGCAGGATATTATTGCAGTCTGGGCCGCTCACTTTTTCTACAACATTATTTCCTTAATTTTGTTGTAAGTCCACAGGCTGATTTTTGACCTCACCGTTATACTGCCGGCTTTTTCAAAACCAATTCCGCCGCTATGTTCAACTTCCACATTATATTCAGAATCCTTTGCTGTCTGGTAAATACGTATGATAATCTGGCTTGTATCTCCCTTTTCAAGCTTAATTGTCATCTGCGGCGTGTTAAAGCTATCGTATTCAATCAGCCCACCATGCCTCAGCTCAAGCAGCTTGGAAGTTTTTTCTGTAAAATCTTCTGTTTTTGTAGTAAGTATTGAAGTTTTCCCTTCAAAATCAACTTTTATCCGCTGAATATCCCTGTATGAAAGCTTTTTTTGAATTGCCTTTGAAACAATATACGGGTCATACCAGATTTGCGGTGAAGTTGAAAGATATTTATCAAGAGAAGAATCAATTTCGTAAACGGTTGCAGCCTTTCCTGTCATAAAAAAGCGTGAAGTTCCGGAAAAATCGTGATTTCCAAAAATAAGCTCGTAAAAGTTACTGCTGCCCGTACTGTTTCCCTGCGGCTCGTCATAATAATACCTTAAAACAAACTCGGAACCATCAGTAAGTCCGTAAGAATCAAGCTTTTGTTTTTCCCCACCCGTTCCGTTTGCTTTCCCGGATATTTTGTACGCAGTTCTTGTTTTTGAAAGCTCCTTCAAAAAGTCGTCCACCCGTTTTTCTTCCACAGGAATACTGCCCGAATCATCATTTAAAAACCATATCCTGTTTTTCTTAATAATCTGAACAGCCTTGCCACCCTGCAAAATATCAAGCTCATTTATAACAGGCAGATACTTTGTATTAAGAAGCGTTGTATTTATAGCTTTGCGCTTATCGGTAGTTTTAAAAAAAGAAACTATATAAGTAACCAGGAGAATAAAAATGATGACGGAAGATGCAATCAGCTTTTTTTTCATTTTCTGTTCTCCGGAGCTTTGATACAGGCTGTAACAGTGTTTACCGACTTGCGCAAGTTTAGGCCTCTGAGTACCTTTATTAAGATTCCGCATATTATGACAAGCAGCGGAACAAGCAGGAAAAGGACTAAAAGTGAACGGCTGCTTGTAGTGATAAAGGTTTGTGTATCGCTGATTTTATAAAGGGATGTGTCTTTTAAGCTTCTTCCCTGTAAGCCGGCAAGCTCTTCTTCGCCGTTAAGCTTTAAAAGTGTATTTGTCATAAAATTAAAGTTTCTGTAGTCGCCAGTTTCGCCACCGTTATACCCAATCATAAGTGAATTAACAAAATACTGGTCTGGAATAACAATAACACTCGAACTTTCACTGGAAGCCAGATTGTAAAGTCCCGTCAAATGCCCCGTAATTTCTGCTCCCAAAATCTGAGTATGTTTTTCCTTACCGGAAATGTCAGCACTTTCCAGAAGCATAGGATTAGTTTCTATAAGCCTTTCCGGGCTGGACCTGTCTGTTTCATAAGAATATGCAGCCGGCGAAGAAACAAGATACGGCACCACGTTTATTCCAGTCTGCGAATCATCAGATGAATAGTTTGAAGTTTCTGTAATCTCAAGTGGTGTTGCCCAGAATACAGTCATTCCCGATTTACAGTTTTCCTGTGGTAAAAGGTTTATCCAGAGCGGATAATTTATGATTTTTGTGTATTCATCTTCATCTGCACTGTACATTGTGATTCTTGAACACGAAATATCACCCGCAAATTCCGGCAGGAATCTTATTCCCCAGTTTTCAAGCATTTCTACAACATTTGTTTTTTTATTTTCCGTGATTGACCAGTCTGTTTCTATGTTTGCACTGTACGGACTTACTGCAAAAAAAGCGTTTCCCTTTTGCGACAGAATGTAATTTTCAATAGCAATTGCGCAATCAATATTTATATGACTGTCCCCAATTACAAAAAGCACACCGCTAGTTTCTTCCAGCTCCTGTGCAAAAGCGTCATCATCAACATCTAAAACATTGCAGTAAAAGCCCTGTGAGTTCAACCACGGAACAACATAGTTATAATCATCATACAAAGAAAGACCGTTTCCGCACACAATATTCGCAATAAAAGGCTTACCGCTTAAAAGCTGCTTTATTTTACAATCCAGCTCAAACTCAAGAGTTTCTGCCGAAATCATAAACGGAATTGCGGCTGTCTGTCCCTTGCCTTCCAGAATTATTGCAGAATAAACGTTTACATATTCAGTTGTGTTTCTGCCTGCTGTTCTAAGCTGCTGCCCCGTAATACCAAGACTTTCAAGATTTGTTATAAGGCTTTCATCAAGTGTTGGGTCTTTTACGATAAGCGAAATATTTTTATTTTCAGAACAATACGCCTGCAGAAAATCATTTACATCCCTAACCTGCGGATAAAGCTTTGAAAGCTCGGCAGAACGGCAGAACGTAATTTTTATGTTTTCATCAACCTTATCAAGAAGCTTTTGTGTATATTCTGAAAGCGTATAAAGCTTGTTTTTGGAAAAATCAAACCGATGGTAATATTTCTGTCCATTAAGCATAACAAGAACTGCAATAACGGCAAGAGCACCTTTATAAAGCTTTTCCTGAATTGAAAACTGCTTACCATCTTTTATTTCACTCAAAAACACTGTCGCAAGAAAAAAAAGTGAACTAATACCTGCAAAATACAGTAAATCGCGGGTATCAATTATTCCTTTGCCAGCCGAATTAAAATGCCATGCAAAGCTTATTTTTTTAAGAAGATTTGTAAAAAAGCTCCCGAATGAAATATAAACTGCAAGAAGATGTGCGCTGTTTATGATTATGAGGATTACAGCAGAAACTATAAGAGCCGCAATCCTGGAGCTTATTAATTCCTGAATAAAAATACATGCCGAAATAACTGTTATTCCGTAAAAAACAAGGCAGATTATTCCCGCTGCAAATTGTCCGAAATCAACATCGCAAAAAAAGTTTACTGCAATTGCAGAAGGTAAAAGCAGAATTAAAATTGCACAATACTGAATAAGTACAGAAATCAAATCAGCAAAAGCACGCGCTATTCTTGAAACCGGCACAAAGCTGTTGTAAACAGACTCGCTTTTCTTAAAACAGAGGGATGGAATAACAAGTATGCTTACATAAGGCACGGAAGAAAAAAGCAGCAGCAAGTCTGATGTACCTGTAGAAAAAAACTGATTCTTTATAAAAAAATTAAAATTGATGTAGGTGCAGAACAGAACTGCCAGAATATAAAACAGCGGATGAGAAAAAGACAGAAGCAGCTGATACTTTAAATAAGCACTAAATGATTTTTGAACCGGTGTTTTATTTTTCATTTTCCGCTTCTCCATCATTTATGATTTTGAAAAACGCCTGTTCAAGTGTTTCCGTATTTTTTTCTTTTGTAATTGACTGTTCTGTTCCCGCTATTGCAATTCTGCCTTTATTTATTATGAATATTTCATCACAAAGGGAATCAACTTCCTGCAGAATGTGGGTGGACATAAGGATAGCACAGCTTTTTGAAACACTGCTTATCATCTGGCGCATCTGCATAATCTGTGCCGGGTCAAGACCGTTAATTGCTTCATCAAGAATAAGGTTTGCAGGTTTATGAATTATTGCCTGTGCAAAAGAAAGGCGCTGGGCATAACCTTTAGAAAGCTTTTTTATTTTCTTTTCAAGCACATCCTGTAAAGAGCATTTTTCAACTACTTCGGTAATTGAATCAGTAAGAACTGTTCCGTGTAAACCATGAAGCTCTCCTGCATACTGCAAAAACTCCAGAACCTTCATTTCCGGCGGTAAAACAGAAAGCTCCGGTACATAACCAACATAGTTCATTGCAAGTTCAGGCTTTTCTGCAACATTTATGCTGTTTCCGTCATTATCAGAAAGTATGATTTCCCCACTACTCGGATAATGAAAACCGCAAATTGCCTTCATAATTGTGGTTTTTCCTGAGCCATTTGGTCCAATTAAAGCAGTAATTTTCCCCGGCACGATTTTCATTGAAATATCCTTTACCGAAAAACTGCTTTTTTTATGAGAAAATGATGAATAATCCTTGCAGAAGTTTCTTATTTCAATCATCGTAAGGAATCTCAATATGCATTCTGTCTCTTGAAAGCTCTGCCTTTGGCCACACTTCACGAGCCTGGTCCAGAAGGATTTGAAGATCCTTGTCGTTGTAGCGCGGACTGTAGTGAATCATATACATTCGTTTTACATCGGCTTCCTTTGCAATTGTAGCAGCCTGCCAGGCAACCATATGCTTTTTTTCTTTTGCCTGATCAATAAGCTCGTTTTCAAACATACATTCGCATATAAGCAAATCCGAACCGCGCACTTCATCAATAATAGAAGGCTTGTAGAGGGTGTCTGTAACAAAGCTGAACTTGCGGCCACTTCTTTTAGGACCAAGAACCTGTTCCGGCTTTACAATAGTTCCGTCTTCTGCAGTTACTTCAAAACCAGACTGCAGCTGAGCCCAAAGAGGACCACGCGGAACCTTTAATTCCATTGCTTTTTGGGGATTAAACTCTCCGGGGCGGTCAAGCTCTTCGAGTGTATAGCCTACGCAGGTTTTGGTATGGTCAAGCGGAAAAGCGCGGATGTAATAATCCTTACCTGAATGAACAACGCACGGAGCTGTAATTTCCTTTACCACAATCGGATAATTTATGTACATATCAAGCACTTTACGACTGGTTTCTATATATTCCTTGATTTTCGGCGGACCATAAATGTAAAGCGGTTCGGTACGTTCTACCTGGGCAGAAAGCATAAGGATTCCAGGCAGTCCTGTTACGTGGTCTGCGTGAGTATGCGAAACAAATATTGCATCGATTTTTTTCCATTTAAGATTCAGCCGTCTGAGCGAAACCTGTGTGCCTTCTCCACCGTCAAAAAGGAATAAATCACCGTCACGGCGCAATAAAACTGATGTAAGGTGACGGTAAGGGAGCGGCATCATTCCACCGCAACCTAAAACAAAGGCTTCCATATTCATGGGTAAGTATAATACAGGAAAATTAAAAAAAAATGAATAGATTTATAATGCATAATTTAGAATGCATAATGCATAATGAAGAAAAATGAAGAATTTAGTGAGAGCGGGATAATCTTGTTATGTACTTATTATACCAGATAAGGTTAACAACAAACGTAAGTATCCAGCTGATTGGGTATGAGAGGAAGATTGTAACCGGAATGTGGAATTGTGGGAGCTGGAAAACTGTAGCCAGCCAGATTATGCGGAAAATGCAGGCACCGAGCAGAGAGGATATTACTGGCATGAGGGAGTGGCCGATTCCGCGGATTGAGTTGGCAAGGCCGTCCATCATTCCGCAAAGATAGTAGGTTGTAAAAATAATTTTAAGCCTTCCCATTCCGCAGGCAATTACATCTTCGCTCTTTGAGTAAATACCAAGCAGACCATGACCAAATAGCAGGAAGATGGCTCCCATTACTGCTCCAATCACAATAATCGAAAGCTGTGAAATCCATACAACTTTTTTAATGCGGTCCGGCTTTTTGGCTCCCATATTTTGAGAACAGAAGGTCAAGGCTCCCTGAGAAAAACCGTTCATGGAAGTATAGATAAAGCCTTCCAGATTACAAGCTGCGGCGTTTCCGGCAATCAGGCTTGCTCCAAAGGAGTTTACAGAGGATTGAATTATTACGTTGGAGAAAGAAAACATAATTCCCTGGAAGCCGGCTGGTAATCCAATCTTAACTATGCGTGCAAAAATGTGGGAATCAAGCTTAAGGCAGCGGAAATCCAGATGGAAATCATCAGTTTCTCTAATAAGGATGATGATTACAAGTATTGCAGAAATACACTGTGAAATGACGGTTGCCCAGCCTACTCCTGCTACGTCAAGATTAAAACAGATTACAAAAATAAGATTGAGGATAACGTTGATAATGCCTGAAACAAAAAGGATAATCAGAGGTCGCTGGGTATCACCCTTAGCACGGAGCAAGGCACTTCCAAAGTTGTAAACCATCGTAGCTGTAATCCCGCCAAAATAAATCCTCAGGTAAATTGCGGCAAGATTCAAAACTTCTGTTGGGGCCTGCATTAAAATCAAGATCGGCTTTGCAAGAAGCACACCTACCGCAGTAAGAATAATTCCGCTTATAACAGAAAGAAGAATTGCCGTGTGAACAGTATCCTGTACGCTTTTATGCTTGCCCGCTCCAAAATAATGAGCCGCAACAACATTCGTACCGATTGAAAGGCCCATAAAAAGATTTATAAGCAGATTGACAAGAGAGCCTGTGGAACCAACAGCCGCAAGAGAATTATCACCTGCAAAACGTCCAACAACAACTACATCTGCCGCATTAAAAAGGAGCTGTAAGAGGCTTGAAAAAATCAGCGGAACCGAAAACTTAAGAAGCTTGGAAAAAATCGGTCCCTCAGTCATGTTTATCTGAGTGTTCTTCATTCAAAATCTTCCAGCATTTCCCTAAAAAAATGATTGTCTATTTTAGCTTCGTTCATCAGCTCGCCGTAAGAATAAAAACGCTTGCCTTCGTATAGCTGACCGAAAAGAATATACTCGCCTTTTTCGTCCTTACCGTAAGTAAGGTTGTAGGTTTTACCCTTGTAGAAAAACTCATGCTCTTTTTTGGCGGAAATCATAAAATATAAATCATTCTTGGTCATAGGGGTATTATAGTGATTTAGAGGAATGTGGGCAAATAAAATACAAGATGATTATTGTGTATTTGTAAGAGTGAAATCAGTTATTTGTATATTTTCAGAATAAACATCCATACTTTTTTTTGCATTTTTTATATCTACTTCTATTTTTACTTTTTGGGGAAAGTGATATAGTTCATCATAAGTTATATCGAAATAATAATGTTTTTTCATACCTATTCTGGACATTTTTTCTTTTTCAATAACTAGATTTTTTATATAATCGAAAACATCTTCCATTGATTCTATTTTTTCTGCATGAGATGAATCTTCATTAGCTGGTGTGCTTACACCTATTCCATTATTAACAGAAACATTAAACATTATATGGAATGGTCGACTATCAAAACAATTATTATCATAAATAAAACTATAATCTGTAAAGTTATTTTCTTTCCAAAGTTGGTATTCTTCTTCAAATGTGCTTTCGTCAAACGTTATCCCAGAATTAAAAAAAACATTACATGAAAATAATAAGAAATGAATAATAAAAAAAAGAGAAAAAAGTAATCTTCTATTTTTCACATTTACTCCCAATTAATGAATATTTGTTATTATTTTTGGATATAAATTATAATATTTTTCTTCACCGATGGAACTTCGTTTTACCATATGATCTTCAACTGCAGCAGTGTCCTTTTTCATATAAAAAATCCCCTGATAATAATATCCATTATGATCACCACACCATCCAATATTACAATGTAAAAACTTACCCCAAAAATCCATTGTTTGATTTGTTTTATCATTTGTAGCAGTAAAATTAAAATTCGACCATCCATCTATTATCCAATCATGCCCCTCTTTTGATTGTAAAATTTCAAACCATAAAAATTTTCTTTTTTTAACTCTTGCCATAGCTTCAATAATAACCGGACATCCATTATCAATAGATGTTTTTACCTTATCATAATCATAATCCGATACCTGATCACAAATAAAATTATATTTATTTATTGCATTTCTTACGTTTTCTATACTAGCTAAAGTCACTTCTGTATCATAATTCACACCTATTTTTTGACTTACCTCGTATAAAAAAGTTTGTAATTGAATTTTACCAATTGAAGATAAATTTTCAATTGAATTACTACACATTATTATATTCCAATCATATTTTTTATCTGTCCAACAAGCATTTTTTAGAACATTCCAATTCTTTACATTATTCCAACAGTTATCATCTACATTAGTTTTTTTATTATTTGTTTTTGAATAATTAAAGGCTAATACTTGTGCCAATGCAACAGTAGTACAGCCTGCCTGATAATCTTGCCCGAAAACATATTGTATAGCAATAAGGTCCATTATCTCCCTTATATATTTCTCTTTGCCCCCATTCGGTTTTTAATATACAACTTCTATTTTCTTCATTATTGTGTACAGAAATATTCGAATATGTACAATATATTCTCTACATAGTCATAAAGGCAACTGCCAAACAGCTGCATAAAATCATCTTCTGGGGTAAATACGCCATTATCTACAACTGCAAGTATATTTCCAATTCTACGGTCAGGACATGTTATGGCAAATCCCTCATTTTCTCCATTTTTAATTGAATACAAATAAAAATCTATATCTGAAAATGATTCAATATTTGCACTTCTGGTATTTTTCTTTTTATCATCAATTGTAGCTGTTTCTTTTGATATTAAAGAAATCTTTATATCGCTGTTTTCAGCCGCTCTTGAATCATCTTCCTGTTCAGATTGTAAAAAAATGAGAAGATTCTTTTCCATATCGTTTATAGTTGCAACGTAATTACCACATAATGCAAATTTTTCCAGTTCCATTTTACGTTCAGAATATGAAGGTGACTCATTTTTTGTAGTTGTTTTATTACTTAAATTTACAGAATCATTTTTGCAGCTTGAAAATCCAATAAGAAAGGAACCTATAAAAACTAATAAATTACTTTTAAATTTCTCATACTCTTTTACTCCTTAAACTATTTTAAATAATTATATTACGTAAATTTATGATTTGTCAAAAAATAAATAACAATATTTTCTAATTAAAAAAACACTTTATCGTATTTTTCAAAACTTATAACAACACTTTTATCATCTTCACACAAAACTATAATACTTGTTCAATAGATAAAATATAGAAAAAACTGTAAAATATCCTTATGAGTAAAATACAGGATGTTTCAAAAAAGATTATACAGGCAACCGGAGAGGTTTTTAAGGGAAAGCAGGAAATTGTAGAGATGATTCTGGCTTCGGTTTTTGCGGGCGGACATGTACTTTTGGAAGATGTGCCGGGAACTGGAAAAACAGTTTTGGCAAAATCGATTGCAAAGGCTATGGGGCTTGATTTTTCGAGGATTCAGTGTACGCCGGACTTAATGCCTTCGGATGTTACAGGAAGCTCCGTATGGATTCCTTCTACGCAACAGTTTGAGTTCAGGGCCGGACCTGTTTTATCGCAGATTGTGCTTGTTGATGAATTAAACCGTGCCACTCCAAGAACACAGTCTGCACTTCTTGAGGCTATGGCAGAAAATCAGGTGAGCGTTGACGGAAAAATCCATAAAATTGAAAAACCATTTTTTGTAATCGCAACAGAAAATCCTGTTGAATCTGAAGGAACTTTCCCGTTACCTGAAGCACAGAAGGACCGATTTATGCTTACCCTATCTGTAGGCTACCCAAACGAGCTTGAAGAAGCTCAGATTATAACCGCCCAGAGAAGTACTGTTCACCCGGTTGAAAATATTCAAGCCGTTACCACAAAGGACGAAATCCTTGAATGTATGGAAGAAGCTGTTTCCATTTATATTGATGAAGCGGTTGTTGTTTACCTTTTGAATATTGTTTCCAAAACAAGAAATGATTCAAGGATTCTTGCAGGAGTTTCGCCGCGAGGTTCTATTGCTTTATATAAGGCGGCACAGGCTTTCGCCGCCATTCAAGGTAGGGATTATGTAACGCCGGAAGACATTAAGCTTTTGGCTTTACCGGTATTCCGTAAAAGATTGATTTTGCGCGGCGAAAGTCTTGTTAAAGGTTATTCGACTGACGGTATTATAAAGGAGCTGGTGAACCAGGTGCCGGTTCCGTCGTTTAAGGCGCACGTATAACAGGCTTTCCGAATGATTAAGTCCTCGCTTGCCGTAAAAGTAATTCCAATTCTCAGTCTTGCTCTTTATCTTACTGTACCCTACAAGCTTGTACAGATAATCTGTTTTGCTGTGCTTTTAACAGAATTGCTCTGCTTTCTGTATGCGCTTATCCTTTCTAAAAAAATACAGATTGAGCGCAACCTTTCAACAATGAGGCTTCACAGCGGCGAACAGGCGGAAATCACTTTTTCAATCATAAACTATTCCATGCTTCCTGTTTTTGTGTGCTATGTTTATGATGATATTTCATTTATCTATGTTTATGATAACGGCAACAGAAAGCTGATTCTGCTCCGTCCAAAAGAAATTAAGAAAATCTCCTACCGCATACACGTTCAACAGCGCGGTGAGTTTTATGCAGGTCCTGTAAACCTTAAGTTTTCAGATCCGCTTAATCTTTTTTCCGTTACAAATGAAATTGATTCAAGAATGAAAATCTTTGTGCGTCCTGCAAAAATCACTTTAACTGCAGATCCGCTTCCGGGGCTTCCACAGGGCAACATCAGCATAAAAAACATCTGTTATGAAGATGTAACTATGCGCCGTTCTTTAAGGGAATACCGCAACGGAGACGAGCTTAAACGAATAAACTGGCGGGCAAGTGCAAAATATGGTTCACTTTTTACAAATGAGTATCAGGATACTTTTGATGTCCCATTTTTTGTTTTTGTAAATCTTGCAGAAGAAGATTACCGCTTTGACCGCAGGCCCCTTTTAATAGAAAGAGCACTTGAACTGGCTGCCCACATTGTAGAACGTGCTGCAGTTTTACGTCAGAGATGTGGCTTTGCGGCTTATGGAACAGGTTTTCCTTATTTAAAACCAGCCAACAATCAGATTGAGCTTATTCTAGATATCATCTCAACAATAGGAACAGAAAAAGGAAAGCTCGATTATAATCCCGAAGAAAAGTTCAAGAGTCAGCTCCCATTTGGAACGCAGCTTTTTGTTATCGGCCCAAAAGAAGTAGATTTTTACAACGACAAAGCCGCCGCAGAAAGAACAGATATGAGTACCGAAAATCTTGGAATTACGAGGTCTATATGGAAGTAAAGTTTTCTAACGTGTTTTTTGAACGTTCAATGATTTTTACCTCTGTAACTTCCCTGCTCTTTACCGCAATTTCTATCATTACAAACCTTACTTATAGATCACACCCTGTTTTCAACGAGTTTGCCCTCATTTTATATATTGCTACAGCTGTTTTAAGCCTTATCTTTTTCCTAATTTTTAATTACTTTTTCGATTCAAAATCAAAATCTGCAAATATACTAAGGCTTTTTATTTTCAGCATGCTTTTTGTCGGCGTTGGATGTGTTCTTTTACGCGGTTTTGTAAATCCTGCTTTACTTATCATCCTTTCAATGGCAGCTTTTTTCCTTTACACAATAGTTTTCCCGCCTTTTTACCTGTACTGTGATTTTGAAGCCCAATGCGAAGGTAAATCTGGAGAACGTATTGCTAAGGATTTATACAAAGACAAGTTTATTGGCGAAGATTTTTTGCAGAGGCAGAAATCTTCCACCTTTGTTTTTTTAATTATTCAAGTTTTTGTAATCTGTCTTTTAAGTGCGCTGCCTTTTATCACTTATCAGAAAACTATTTTTACCTATCTTTTTGCCCTTTTGTTTTTTATCAGCTCTACCTTTATTCTTCACCTGCTTTCAATTTATAAAAAGGAAGTTTACTACGCCTTTATGGGTTTTGAAGCTCAATGGAATCATCGTGGCAATATTTTAAGGTTTTCGGTGATGATGATTACGGCTGGTCTTATTTTTGGTGCAGTTCTTTCTTCAAATAAGGCACTTGTTAAACTCAACCTTATGCAAAGAGATTTTGTTTACGTTGAAAAAAGGCCTCCAAAACAGCCTCAGCATATAGAAATCCCAGAAGCTCCACCAGCAGAAACTCTCGATTTGGAAAATATGTTTGGCGAATACAAGCCCATTGTCAACCTTGAAGTTTTATTTGTCATTCTTGAGATTCTTGGTGTAGCCCTTATTGTTTTTGGCCTTCTGCTCTTTCTTGCAAGACCTTTTGTTTCGGGCAGTTTTTTTGAATATATGCGGCAGCGGCGCATTAAAGATTTTTTCCGTGAGTTCATTACAAACTTCCGCGAAATGATGAGGGATATTTTCCACCGCGGTAAGAAAAAAGAAGCTTACGTTAAAACCGATTCTGAAATGCTCAAAAAATCAATCGAAGCATTTTTAAAATCTGCAAAAAAATCAAAGGAAAAAAAGGCAGAGCTTGACCGGCTTACAACTCTATTTATGAAGGTGATTGACTGGGGCGAACGCCATGCCGTACCATATTCGCAGAATCTTGCACCTATGGAATATACCGTGATGCTTGCAGATTACCTAAGGTTTAATGTTGAAACTGCAAATGTTGATACTGTTCTGCTTACAGGGCGGCTTTTCGAAAAATCGCTTTACTCCGATTCTCTTCTTACTCAATCTGAAGAAAATGAATACAAGGCAGCGGTCTCGGTTATTATCAGCATGGAATAAATACCTGGAATAAATTATGAACATAGTTTTTTACAGCAATAATTCAAATTATTTTGACAGCGAAACCTTCTTAATCAATACACTTCCATCCTGGCGGGAGCAGTTTGAAGAGCTGCAGAAAAATCATCCAGAACATACGTTTTATGCAGTAACACAAAAGCCGGGGATGTTTCTTACTACTTCTGATACCCCTGCGCACGAAAATGTTATTTTATATCAAACCGATAACACCGAAGAAATTGTTTCCATCATTAAAAAGCTTAATCCGGATTTAGCAATTGCACTTTCGTTCTGGACTGTTCCCTACGACTGGCTTCCTGTTAAAGATTCCTTAATTTGCGAACGTCTCAGGGAGCTTGGAATAAAGGTGATTTGTCATCCGCTGGAAACTACAATGCTCTGCTTTAACAAACAGGAAACTCACGCCTTTTTAGAAAAATACAATATAAACTGTGCAAAAGCTCTTTTTGTTAATCATGATTTGTATTTTTCGGCAGACAGCAAAAAGGAAGTTCGCTACAACGTTTACAAAGAAGCGGTGATTAAAAAGCTTGAAAAAATGCGCCTGCCCTTGATTATAAAAGACCCGCTCGGACTCAGTTCTTATGGCATGCAGCTTGTAAACACACTAGGAGAAGCCCGTGCCTACCTTAATTCGCGTAAAAATAACAGCGACCGTATTGTAGAAGAATACATTTGTGGCCAGCAGTTTGGTTGCGAAATCTACCGGGCCGCTAACGGAAATTGTGTGATTTTACCGCCCTTTAAGTTTTCTGTGAATCAGTACGGCATTACAAGTCCAAAACAGAGTGTAAAGTTTGGTCCGCTTTTTAGTGATGAAGATCGAGTTCGCTATAAGCTTGAGGATTTATACAAAATGCTTTCACTGCTTGCCGAAAAGCTTGAATTATGCGGTCCAGCTCAGGTTGATTTAGTTTTTGATGATGAAAAATGGTATGTAATCGAAATAAATCCTCGGCTCAGCGGTATGACAACTGCATATTGGTGCGCATACAAAGAGATATTCGGGTCAAGCCCGAATATGACAGTTAGTCTTAATTTTTATGATTTCATTTTGTTTATGTTATCAATCATTCCCGAACAAACAACACATGTCATTTCCGTGCTTGACACGGAAATCCCTAACTACACACTCAACGTAAAGTTCCCCATCATTCCAGAAGAAAAACTCCAGCAACTTTACCGTATTCCCGGAGTTTCCTTCCTCTGCCAGACCGAAGACAAAGCCGCCCGCCAGGAACGCGAAACCGGCTACTGCGAAGCAATCATCACCGGCAAAACAAAAAATGCCCTTCTTGAAACACTGACAAATATAGAATCATCCTTACCCGATATTATCGAACCTCAGTTCTTTGAAACCGCCCGAAAAATGATTGAAAAATGATAAATCTTTATCACAATGTCTAAAAAAGTATTGTCATTGTCGGGCTTGCCCCGACAATCTTTATCTTCCGCGAACCTTTTTCATCACTTTTTTGAACCAGAAGGCACGTAAAGTTTCGGCAATGTTGTACAAACTGTAAGCAAGAGCTTTTAAGCGAACATCGTAGCTGCCAGGCCGATGGATAATTCTACCGCCAAAGTTGCTTTTGAACATATAAAGGCCGTGCATAGGGTGATTTTCGTCCTCTCCCTCAGGTGGCATACCATACATATCGTAAAACTTGCTGCCATAAGCTTTGGCATCTTTTATTGCAGTCCACTGAAGAAGATGATTCGGCATCAGGTTTCTTTTATGATTACTGCTGGCTCCATATAGATAAATTGCTTCATCATGGCTAAAAAGAGTCATTATTGCTGCAATTTCTTCACCTTCATGCTCTGCAATATAAAGGCTTACAACTGGAACATCGTTTCCGTTTTCAATTTCTTTTGCAGAAGATTTGATTAAATCCTCGTAATATGATTTTGCATGGCTTGAATTACCGTCACGGGCATTAGTTTCTTTTGTTAATTCATAAAATTTGTCTATTTTTTCAGACAAATTAATATCATTTCCCAAATAACGGTGAACAACAACACCTTTTTTCTCGCTCAAACGAATGTTATAACGCCACTTAGAGTGCATCCTAGCAAGTATTTCATCTTCACCAACAGTTAAATCAACAAGTGTTGTATCCGGCGGCTGAATATCAACCTTATTCTTACGTATTTTCAGCCCGTCTGCAAAGGCAACAGTCTTCATTCCAACATTGAACAAATCCCTCTCTTCTATTGATTCAAAATCAATATAAGGATCAAAGCGGATTGCAATTGTGTTTGTTGGAAGCTGAGCTTTTAAGGCTTTGGCAATATCAGATACAAGATTAGCAAACTCAATAGTCTGTTCATCAGCCGTCAGCTCAGAAAACGGCAGCTTTGGAAAAAGCGGAATATAAGCAATTGAAAAAAGATTATGTGCAAAGCTTCTGGTTAAAACCGAAACTTCCTGACTGCAGAACTCTGAAGATAAATCATCATTATCATTTTTTTTAGAAAAGCTTATTTCAAGTGAAAAACGTTTGTATTTCCAGCCGTGACGTGACTTAAACTCACACCAGAAGGGAGTCTGCAAAAAAGTGCCGTCGTTAGTGTGAGTCGTTGTGGTTATTTCGTTTACTTTTATGTCGAACATGACGCTATTGTTTAGTGAATATCAGAATTAACAGCTTTTTCAGCCTTAATTTCTTTGCCATCAGCCAGAAGCTTTTTGCCTGCTATCTGAACAAAACCGTCTTTTGACGCAATCTGAACACTAAAGAAATCATCAATAGTGATTACATCCTTTTTTGCAGCAGCCGGATCTGCCCCTTCAAGCACAACCTTTGTTCCAGGTTTAGCCCAGCCTGCATCAAGAACTTCAACACAATCCTTTCCTTCTGCATTCTTATAATCACCGGCAAGCAGCATACCGCGGCTTTCAATTCCACGCATTGTTCTAGGCGCAAGATTAGCCGCAATAATAACATTTTTGCCCAAAAGCTCATCTTCTCTAAGATACTTTCTCAAGCCAGACTGAATTGTACGAGGAGTTCCACTTCCGTCATCAAGAGTTTCTATATAAAGCTTATCGCCTTCCGGGTTCGGCTTAACATCTGTAATTTTTGCTACGACAAGTTCTATTGTAGAATTAAAGAAATCTGCCTGTTTTTCAACAGGAAGAGCTTCAGGTTCTTTTGCCTTAGCCTTTTCTTTCTGAGTTTTTGCAGCAGCTTTTTCTTCATCCTTTTTCTGCTTACCACTGAACTTTTCGCGGAAGGCAAGCATTGTTTTCTGATCAAGAGGCTTAAAGTAAACTTCAGTTGGTCCAACTTTTTCAAGACCTTCTGTTACGCCAAGATCAGCCCAGGTATAACCAGGTTTTGTATCTGTACCAACCTTGCTTTCCTGAATTGCCTTGCCAAAGTAAGACATAATCACCTGAGTGTACTGTGGCATATAAGGATTCATCATAATCATTAAATCCTTAACAGCATAACAAAGGTTATGAATAAGACTTGCAGCAGCGGCAGGATCAGAAACGCGGGTTTTCCAAGGTTCAGCAGCCTGGAACTTTTTGTTGCACATATCGGCAATCGCAAACATTTCGTGGAAGGCTTCCTTAAGGTCTGCCCATTCCAAAAGCTCTGTGATTTTAGCCTCACGTGCCTTAATTTCTGTCCACAGCTCCTGGTCAACTGGAGCATCAGGAATAATTCCATCATAATATTTATTTACAAAAAGCAGGGTTCTGTTTACAAGGTTTCCAAGATTACCAATGAGCTCTGAGTTCAACTTTTCCATAAAATCTTTCCAGGTGAACTGGAAGTCCTGTTTTTCTGGGCGATTATAGAAAATATAAAAACGCCATGCATCGGCAGGGATTCCGCTTTCAATTGCATCTGTACCAAAAACACCTACTCCGCGACTCTTAGAAAACTTTCCATCCTCATAATTCATATATTCAGTAGAAGACATGTGATAAAGCTTTGTCCAGTTATGAGGTGAAGCAAGCATTGTACAAGGGAAAATTACAGTGTGGAAAGGAATATTGTCCTTACCAATAAACTGGAATAAATCTACAGGTGGCTTTCCCTTTGCTTCTTCAGATTCTTCAGGAATCCACCAGGATTTCCAGTCAAAACCACCGCGTCCAGATTTAATCAGCTCATCTGCAAGCTGCTTTGTAATGGAAATATAACCAATCGGTGCATTAAACCAAACATAGAAAACCTTATTTTCGTAGCCTTCTTTTGGAACAGGAATGCCCCATTTTAAGTCTCTGGTGATTGCTCGCTCATTCAAGCCGTCGCGAATCCAGGCCTTTGTGATATTGAGCGCATTGTCCGACCATTTACCTTCTACGCTTGCAGTAGACATCCATTTTTCAAGCTTATCAGCAAGAGCCGGAAGATTTATATAAAGATGCTTTGTTTCGCGAACTTCCGGAGTTGAACCACAGGTGTGGCATTTTGGATCTTTAAGCTCAATAGGGTCAAGAAGTGAACCACATTCATCGCACTGGTCACCTCTGGCCTTTGTTGAACCACACTTAGGACAAGTTCCATCAACATAGCGGTCTGCAAGGAACATGTTACAGTGAGGACAGAAAAGCTGCTTGTTTACATGCTCTGTGATGTAGCCGGCATTGTCCAAGTCGTTGAACAGGCTCTGAGTGATTTCTGTACACTGAGGATTTGAAGTTCGGCCAAACTTATCAAAGTTGATGTTGAACCATTTATAGATTTTATTATGTTCCTGATAGTAAAAATTGCAGAGGGAACGCGGATCTTTTTTTTCTTCTATTGCCTTTGTTTCGGTTGCAGTACCGTATTCGTCAACTCCGCAAATGTAAAGAGTTTCGTAACCACGATTGCGGCAGAAACGTGCAAAAACATCGCCCGAAAGCGACTGAATTATATTTCCAAGATGCGGAACGTTATTTACATAAGGTAAAGCCGCAGTAATAAGTCTTCTGTTCATATTATCCTCTGAAAAGTTTTGATGAGATATAATATCAATTTTTAACGCTTTTTACAACTTATATTAAACGCCACACAACTTCACAATCTTGTCCAGCTCGGCTTCGGGATTCTTCCACCATTCGGAGCTCCACAGGCGGTAGACTTTCCAGCCACGGGATTCGAGGTATTTTTGGCGGTGGTAGTCACGTTCACGGGTTGAGGTAGAATCTTTGTAAAGGTTGAAATCACATTCAATTCCAAGAACGTAAGCATCATCTTTTTTAATGGCAAAATCTATGCAGTAGCCGCCAATACCAACATTGGCATAAACATCTAGACCGCGCTCTTTAAGCTTGGCAAAAACTTCTTCTTCAAAAGCTGTGTCGTTGCCGTAGAAATCGCTGAGGTGGACGTTTTCTGAAAGGTTATCGAGGATTGTTCTTGTAAGGTCAAGGTTTCCATCGCTTACGGCAAAGCAGTATTCAAGATATTTCTTTAAGTAAGCCGGTCCCTGGTTTTTAAGGCCTGTAACATCAAGCTCTGAAGGCTGAATTGAAGTTACAATGTGAATCTTCTTTTTAGCACGGCTGATTGCAACGTTCAGACGGTTTTCTCCACCTTCATTATTCAGCCAGCCAAAGTTTCTGAAAATCTTGCCCTGCTCGTTCTTTGCAAAACCAACTGAGAAAATGATAATGTCTCTTTCATCACCCTGAACATTTTCTATGTTCTTTACAAAAAGACTCTTGTCTTCTCCATCTTCCTTTCGCACGCGTTCGTTAGCAATTGCTAACTCAAAGTTTTTGTCTTTTGCACACTCTTCGTCAATGCAGTCTTCTACCATGTCGTGCTGATGAGAGTTGAACGTAATTACACCGATAGTTTCATTCTTCTTTCGTTCTGCAAAAATCTTTTTAATGAGCTTAACACAGAATTCGGCTTCTTTGCGGTTAGCGGTATTAATCCACATTCCGTCTTCAATTTTGTGAACTTCGATTGGCGAAGTTTCTGGAGTTGCAACATTAGGAGAAACTAACAGCTTGCCGTCGTAGAATGCGTGATTCGAAAAAGCAATAAGCTCTTCGTACTTTGAACGGTAGTGATACTGAAGCATGACATCCTTGTACTTGTATTTTGCAAGATCAAGCAGACTTGGTTCTTCGAGTGCTTCATTTGTTTCTTCATCTTCTGCAAGTTCATCAGGATTTTCCTCAAAACGACCGGTAAAGAGTTTTGTAGGTCTAAGCTGTTTTGTATCACCAGCAATTACAACTTTGTTTGCGCGGTAGATTGATGGGATACCCTTTTCTACAAACATCTGCGAAGCTTCATCAAAAATTACAATGTCGAAAATACCGTGCTGCAGAGGAATCAGTTCAGAAACAACTTCAGGGGTCATCATCCAGATTTTTATGCTGTCAAAAAGTTCAAGCTTGTATTTTGTAATAAAGCGGCTTACGCTCATTTTTCTTGTAGTTTCCAAAGCACGTTTAATTTCGTTTTGCCGCTTTGACTTTGTAAGGTTTAGCATATACTGAGAAAGCTTGATTTCTGTATTTTTGATTGTGTCTTTTGTTTTTTTGTCGCGCTGGGTGTCTATTCCCTTAACGATATTATCAAAGCTCTTGATTTTTAGTACGGCATCTTTATTTTCTGCTTCAAACTTTGAAATGTGAATATTGAGAATAAAATTTAAAAGCTCTTTGTCTGCTTCGCTCCAGCTGAGGTTTCCAAGACTTTCCTGCAAAAGGATTAGCGACTTAAAGTAAAGGATTTCGTTTTCATTCTTTCCGCCATAAAGCTCTTTAGATTCAAGATAAAGCGGAAGCTGGCTTACGGTTTCAAGCGTTTTCTGCGGCTCCTTAAAGAAGCATTTTATGATTTTACCAGGCTTTTTCTCTGCATAATCCTTGAGTGTATTCTTACACTCTTTTTTTACCTTACGCTTTACTGAGCCTTTTTTAAACACCGAAAGATTTGCAGCTTCATCAAGTTCTGATTTTTTTTCTTCCAGGAAAACATTCAGCTCGGCAACCTGATATTCGGTTAAATCAGTTTTAAAATAATCAATCCATGGTGAAGCCTGGTTTGTTTTAATGTAAAACGCAAGCTTAGAGCATAAATCATCATCAGCAAAACTGTTTCGGGCATTTTCAAGGTCTGCAAAAGTAAGGTCAAAAAGCTTTGGATCTGAACCATTCTGGATTTTCATCAGTGCTTTTACAGAGTTCTGGTCTTTCGGGTCAATTTTGTGGGAGTTTTCGTAAATTACGTAAGGTTCAACACCAAGCTTGTTAGGCATATATAACTTGTCTGCAATAACATTGAGTGCATTTACATCGTTATCGATTTTTGCAGAAACTGTAACAAGCTCACTCGCCCTCTTTGAAGCATCGGCTGCACTGGAAAGCATAGCAGAAACCTGACTGTAAAAATCATCTTTATTTCCAACATCATCAATTAAAAGCGCATAGCGGGAAAGAGTTCCAAGACGGGAATAAACAACATCAATTGCAGTTTTCTTTTCAGAAACCATAAGAACAGTTTTATCCTGCAGGACAAAATGAGAAATAAGACTTGTGATTGTCTGAGACTTTCCTGTTCCCGGAGGGCCTTGAATAACAAGCTGGTCCATTTTGTTGATTGCGTCAATAACCTGCTCCTGAGAGCTGTTCAAACTGTTAATGTATAGAAGATTTTTTTCAGAGATGTCATTCGAAAGTTCTTCTTCATTTTGTTTGCTTTCTTTTTCTCCAAAGTCGGCACTTTCGTTTACAGTAGAAAAAGATGATAAGAGGTCGTTTATCTGCTTTGTGCTCATCTTTTTTTCAAGCAGTTCATCATAATCCTTCTGGATTGTACTGTCGCAAATCTGATACTTTCCGATTACAAGATTTTTTACAACGTTGAGCTCGCCCTTGTTGTATTTTGGAAAATCCTTTTGAGTGTAATTAAAATATTTTATGATTTTGTCAATTTCCGGAGCCTGGATTTCAAGACCGTTTTCTTTATAAAAGTTCAAACAGCCGTTAATTACTTCATCTTCGCTTTTAAAGCTTTCATCCGGGTCTGGATTTGGAAGTGGTTTTCTTACGTTGTTGAACTTGTCGTTTGCAAGAATGAGCGCGTTATTAAAAATCTGGTCGCGGGAAGAATCTCTTGTGAGCGTAATCTGAATGGAAGTTTTTTCGGCTTTTACCGGGAAGAAAAACAAGGGAGCACGAACATCAAAATCACCTTTTAAAAGCTTTCCCATTACAAAAGGATAAGCAATATAAAGATTGTTCTGACCTTTATCGCGCAGGTCTTTGTTAGTTTCTCGTAACAGCTGAACTATTTTTTTATAGGTTGAGGATGCGTTGCCGCGTTTTGTGTTTTCATCATTTGTTGTAGCAGCACCTTTTTCACCAGGCAGTTCATCGTTTCTGATTATGACCTTATTTTTTCTGCCAAACAAAAGATCTAAGATTTCCTGCGTGTTTTCTTCGGCTAAATCGCAGCCTTCTTTTGTTCGAAGGGTTCCGCAATACAAAAGGCGGTTACGTTTATTCAGTGTAATAAGATTTTTTTCCAGCTCCTTTAGAGTTTTTGTGATTTCGGCAGTCATTGGAGCTGCAACATCTTTATCATCAAACTTTGCAACTTCATCCAGAAAAATCAGACCGTATTTATCTATAAAAGTTTTTCCAACTCCATGGATTCCTTCAAAATCTCGCAGCACCCTCGGATGATATTTTGCAATCTCCATCAGAGCCTCATCATTACAGATTACCGGCATTCGGCCAGTAGCATTTTTTTCCTTTAGTTTTAACTTATCCCGTAAAATTACAAGTTTCTGATAAAGCTCTTTTGAATCGGTCATAAAAAAAATCTCCTGCAGCGATATTTGTATAAATATTTTACTATTATACCACACCCACAGGAGATTTTGTAGAAATTATTTATTTATCTACTTTCGCAAAAACCTATTTAATATCCTTGCGCATAATCTTGCCGGAGATTGTTTTTGGAAGACTTTCGGCAAAGGCAACAATTCTAGGGTACTTGTAAGGAGCTGTAGTTTTCTTTACAAAGGTCTGGATATCCTTTACAAGCTCGTCGCTAGGGGTGTAGCCTTTGGCAAGAACGATTGTAGCCTTTACAACCTGTCCACGAACTGGGTCTGGGGCGGCGGTAACGGCACATTCTACAACTGCCGGGTGCTGCATTAGAACGGATTCAACTTCAAAAGTACCAATTCGGTAACCGGAACACTTGATTACATCATCGTTGCGGCCGGTAAACCAGAAATAGCCGTCTTCATCGCGCCAGGCGTTATCACTTGTGTGATAGTAACCGTCATGCATAACAGCTTTTGTACGGGCCTGGTCGCCAAAGTATTCCATGAATAAGCCCGGGAAGTTGCCATTTTTCATATCAACTACAATTTCACCAACTTCACCATCTTCTACCTCGTTACCTTCATCGTCAATTAACGTAACATTGTAATAAGGGGCTGGTTTTCCAAGACTGCCCGGTTTTATGCGCTCGTTGCCGTAATTGAACAGGGAAAGCGTTGTTTCTGTCTGACCAAAGCCTTCGCGGATTTCTTTTCCGGTGATTTCCTTCCATTTATTGAATACTTCTTCACTGAGAGGTTCTCCGGCTGTAGACCAATGTAGACAACTTGAGAAATCATATTGAGTTAAATCTTCCTGAATCAAGAAGCGGTAGATTGTTGGTGGCGCACAGAACGATGTAATGTGATGTTTTTCTATCTGCTTGATAAGATCAATTGGCTTGAACTTATCGTGATAGTCATAAATGAATACAGAACATTCGGCAATCCACTGACCATAAAGCTTACCCCAAACTGCCTTGCCCCAGCCTGTATCTGCTACTGTAAGATGGAGTCCGCCCTTCTGAACCTGCTGCCAGTAGCTTGCGGTAACTATGTGTCCAAGAGGATACAGATAATTGTGGGAAACCAGCTTTGGATGACTTGTTGTACCGGATGTAAAATAAGCAAGAAGTATATCATCATTTTTACTGATGTCTTCGCGCTTAAGAGAACGGAAGTCATTGAGTTCGCTCTCGCCTACATTTTTGCAGCCTTCTGTAAAATCAAGCCAAGTTGGATGAGCAGCTTTAAAGTCTGCACTCATAGGTTGGTCAATTCCAAAAGGTGGAACTGCAACAAGTGTTTTAAGAGAAGGACACTCTTTCTGAGCATCTTCGATATATTTGAAAAGCTCCCGATGGTCAACAGCAACAACAGCCTTGATATAAGCGGCATTACAACGGAAAACAATATCTTCTTTTGTGAGCATGTGGGTTGCTGGAATTACGGCAGCACCAATTTTATGCAAGGCAACAATGGTAATCCAAAACTCGTAGCGACGCTGCAAAATGAGCATTACAAAGTCACCACGTTTAATGCCAATACTGCGGAAATAGGCGGCGGCTCGGTCGGTACGTTCTTTGAGTTCACCAAAGCTCATTACCAGCTCTTCATCATTGTCATTGCACCAGATAAAGGCTGTGGCATCTGGAGTACGCTGTGCCAGAACATCAACTACATCGTAACCAAAGTTGAAGTTTGCAGGCACCTTTATTTTATAGTTTTCAAAAAAATCTTTATAATCTGTAAACTCAGTTTTTTCTAGAAAATCTTCAAGCATTTTGTATATCCTTATATATGTCATTGTCGGGCTTGACCCGACAATCTTCTAAGATTCCCGTGACAAGCACGAGAATGACAGTGTAATTTTAAATTATTATTGCCAAAAACTTAGCTTTTTTATTGTTCAAGGCCTGCATACCGTGCTGCTTGGTAGCATCAAAATAAATGCTGTCGCCTTCTTCGAGTACCATTTCTTTACCGTCAACGACAATTTTCATGGAGCCTTCAATCATATATTCAAACTCGTGGCCTGGATGCGCATTATAGTGAATCTCGCGGGTTTCTTCCGGTGTGATTGTAACAATAAAAGGGTCAGCCTTGCGGTTCTGGAAGCCTGCAGCAAGTGCCTGATATTTGTAGTCGCTGCGGCGGTCAACAGAAAGACCTTTATCCTTTTTGGTAAGGCAGTAGGTTTTCATTCGAGGTTCATCACCAGAAATCAAGGTTCCTAAATCAATACCGTATTTTTTTGCCATTGACTGTAAAATGCCAACCGGAATATCAACATAGCCACTTTCGTACTTTTGATACTGTTCAATAGAAACACCGCAAACACCGGCAGCTTCTTCCACGCTTACGTCCATAATGTCACGTAAACCGATTAATCGTTGTGCTACAGCTTTGATTTCTTCGTTCATACTGCACCTCTTTTTTGTGGGAGTGCCCCTCGCTCCGCTCGGGTCGCTATGTCCGCACTTCGCTAACGCTCACCGTCCTCAGTCCGCCAAAGGCTCCCTTGCGGTCGGCTGCTGCGCAGGTGCTACCAGCGCTCACTCATTGTCAGGCTTGACCCGACAATCTTATCTTACAGAATTATACCGAGATTTTCAAGAGAAAATTTAAAAAATATTAAAGAACTTTAGTATAATTAAATGTTATTATATGCACAGAGCCCGGAAAATGTGATATATTAGCTTTATTATGAAGAAAACCTATATCACAAACATGCCAAATCATATTGGTGCATTTCTTAAAGCAAGTGAATGTTTTGCAAAGCTAGGAATAAATATCACCCGAGTAAGCTATAACAAAGCTGTTGATTCTCACACTCTTTTTATAGATGCAGAAGGTGATGAAGAAAAACTCAAAGAAGCAGATTTACTTCTTTGGGAAATCGGTTACCTGCATAATACTAAAACAGAACCAAGCATTGTTCTTCTGGAGTTTACCCTTGCAGACAAGCCTGGAAGCGTTACAGAAATACTGCGGCTTATAAATGATTTCCAGTTAAATATTTCCTATATCAGCTCACAGGAAAATGGAAGTGATTTTCAGGCTTTTAAGATGGGGCTTTTTGTTGGTGATGAAACAAAATTAAATGAGTTTCTGAAAAAAGCACAAGCTCTCTGCCCTGTAAGACTTCTTGACTATAATCATTCAGAAAAGATTCTGGACAACAGCATTTTTTATAATTCCTTTGTTTCGGAGCTTGTTCAGTGTCTTGGGCTTTCTGAAAGCTTACGAGATGAGCTTTTAATAAACACAAATATTGTAATGCAGATGCTTGATGAAAAAGGTCTTTCTCCATATAAAACTTTTGAAAGCATCAGCCGTTTTGCACATCTTCTGGCAGCCTGTCGTGGAGAAAAGTTTTTACCGCGAATAACAAATCACAAAATCACAGAGAATACAAAAATCATTTTGATTGAGCCCCCTTGTGGAAGTAACACAGCAATCATCCAGAGTAACAACGAAACTCTTTTTATAGACAGCGGTTATGCACTCTATAAGGACGAAATGCTGAAGCTTTTTAAAACTCTTCTTCCTGATTTTGATAAAATCAAAAAACGCATTTACATCACACATGCAGACGTAGACCATTGCGGGCTTCTTCCTCTTTTTGATGAAATCTATGCAAGCTCAAAATCAAAGAAATGTCTGGAGCTAGAATACAATGGCAAGAACGGTTACCGGGAACAAAATCCTTTACATAAGCCCTATATAAATATTTGCAAGGCACTCACCTGCTACCAGCCACCTGAACCGGCAAAGGTCCAGGCTCTATGGCAGTCTCCTGAACAGCAGACAGAAGCTCTTGTTCAGACTGGATTTTTTGATTTTGGTGAGCTGCATTTTGAAGTTTACGAAGGAAAAGGCGGACACCTTCCGGGAGAAAGTGTGCTCATTGACTATACACATCACATAGTTTTTTCCGGCGATATATATGTAAACATTCACGGAATGACAAAGGAACAGACAGAGTACAATCAGTATGCACCAGTTCTTATGACTTCTGTAGACACAGATCCGGCCTTATGCGCAATGGAGCGTAAGGCTATTTTACAGAGACTGGGACAAGGCGAATGGCAGATATTTGGCGCACATGGAATGAAAAAAGATTATAGCTTAAAAATGGAATAAAAAAGATTTTCTTTTAGCAGAACTTTTCAATCAGCTGTTTACGGTTTTTACAATTTGAAATATTCAAAATATAGCTAACATAATTTTCTACGGTATGAAGCCCCAGAAAAAGCTCGTCTTTAATTTGCTCATTGGATTTGCCCTGTAAGACAAGCTCGAAAACCCGGCGTTCATTTTCTTTTAGGAAAGGGACGATAGAATCAAGCTCTTTTTGAATGGACAGGTCATTTTCTTCGTAGTAGCTTCCACCATTTTTTACGGTATTCAGGCAGGCAACAAGCTTTTCGTCACTGCTGGCCTTGGAAATAAAACCTTGGGCACCTAAATCTTTTGCCTGCAGCTTAAAGCCCAGAGTATCGAACATTGAATAGATTACGACTTTTATTTGGGGAAACTTAAGTTTGATACGACTAACAAGCTCAAAACCTGATTCTTTTCCCAGCTGTATGTCGATTATGATAATTTCGGGAAGCTCAGATGCAGCCCTATTCAATTCTTCCAGGCAGGATTTTGAATCTGCAAAGGTTCCGGTAATTCTCCAGAAAGTTTTTTCTTCCAGATAAGCGGCAATTCCTTTTCGGAGCATAAAATGGTCGTCAACTATAAAAAGATTGTGTGTCATTTTGAACTGTCCTCTTTTAAAGCACGCGAACACGGCACTTTTAGTACAATGTTCATTCCTTCGTTTGGTTTTGTATAAAACTCAACCTTACCGCCTGCCAGGTTTATATTTTCAATAATATTCCGCACGCCAAAATGATGCTTGTTTTTTGTCATTTCGCTCTGCTCGCAGCCAATTCCATCATCAATTACAACAAGCTTAAGCATTTCCTTTTCTTCCAGTTGCTCGTTGCTTATTAGAATGCTCACCGAAGTTGCAAACGAATGTTTTTCTATATTCGACAGGATTTCCTGAATTACGCGGATAACGTATTTTGAAACTTCAAGTGTAAAAATCGGGATGTAAAAGTTTGTGTCGGTATTGATGGTACAAGGGATTTTAGTTTTTTGTGAAAACTGCTTGCAAAGGGTGTCTATTACAGAAAGCAGTTCAAGATGATTTGTGGTGCCACCTTTTCCGCCAGAGTTTTCGGCAACACTAATTTCTGCAGGACTCAGGTTGTAGCAGATATTTCGCAAAAGAAACACGCTGTCTGTAATTTCTTTGATGATTTGCTGCTGTTTTACAACTTCTTCCGGCTGAACTTTAAGCATTTCTACATCGGTGCGGATTGCCCTTACAGTCTGAACTACTGAATCGTGAAGGTCGCGAGAGATTTTTGTGCGTTCATTGTTTTGAATTGTGAAGATGAGACGCTTATCCTTTTTGTTTAAGTGCTGCTCGTATTTTTTTGAATGCAGGGTGATGATGATGACGATTGCAGCTGCAAGAAGAAGAAATAAGATTATTGAAATTAGAAACCAAATGTTGATTGAAGATGAAGTGTCTGGTTGTACAGAATCTTCAATTTGCGATTCGGAGATTAAACTTTCCTGTAATGAAATTTCAGGTTCTGATTCAACCGGCTCTTGTGATTTTTGAATTACTTGATGTGTTGGAGTTGCTGGATTTTTCTCAACCTTTAGCTCATTTTTTTCAACAGGCTTATTTAATTCACTCAAAAACGAAATCATCTGTGAATAACTTGGCTTACTGAGAAACTCTCCATTTTTATATGCACAAAAAGTCTGTCCATCCATATCGCGCATTAAAAGCCAGCCGTTATAAACGAAAAAGCCCTTATCTACCTCATCTGGCTCACTTATTATTGGACAAATTTTAAACTGTTTTATTGCTTCAGGTTGTTGATGTACAAGATTACCGTTTTTATCTTCAAGCAGATATGGAGTTAAATATTGAGTTTCCCATTTTGTATATTTGTTTCCATTATTATCAGTGTTTTCTACAGGAAGCGATTTTTCATTTATAAACCAGATGCCGTCATCACTCTGTACAAAATTAGTAACGTTCAGGGTATCTTTGCAGGCAGAATCTTTAAGCTCAGGGCAGCCGTTTAACGTAAAGGCTGATTTTTCAGTAACAGCACCCTTTTCTACCCGCTTTAAATACTTATTCAAAAAGGCAAAAGAATCCGAAGAATAAAGATTGTTTTTCCAGATGTATTCAGCAGCATTTTCATCATAAAGTAATTTGCCGTCATCATCTGTAACGCACAGCTTTTTCTCGCATGAATCAGAAATTGAGCTGACAAAATCTACAAAGCCCGCATAATCACCTTTTTTAAGAAAAGCATCTTTTACAAAATCAAAAATCCATTTCTCAGGAACATAATAACGTTTGCAATCATCTTTTGAAAAAACACCGTTCTTCCTGCTGAACGAATAAAGTCCTGCATCATAATAAACAACATAACTGTTAACAGGCGCAGGACTTGCCACAATATGAAAATATAATGTGTCCGATTTTTTGCTGTAAAACATTGCGGTAAAACTGTAATCCTGTTTTGCACGGTTTTCAAAAAGCACGGAATACTCAGAAGGTTTATTTTTGTTAACGCACACTAACCGCGTTGATTTTTTGCGTTCAGAATAAAGCTCCAGAAAATCAAACTTTTCATCGCCGTTGATTTTTGTTTTCAGCTCATAATCCGGGAAATCTGAATAAACAGATTTTGTCTGCGCAAAAACACCGGCAAGAGGAAGAACGGTTAGAATCATCAAACAAAAAACAAATCTTCTCGTAATTATATTTTATTGACTTTTCCAGTTGCTAACAAGAATCTAATCGGAATCTCCTGATGTAAAATAGATTCTGTTGATTTTTACTTCTGCCTCTCCATTTTCACTTCTGCATTGTAATTTGATTTTCAGTTTTTTAGAGGCCGTCATTTTAGATTCGTCTAATCCAAGATAAACTTTTGTTTTGGAAGAAACAAATGTGACTGAATCATATGGATTTCCTTCATTATACCAGTTGTTATCGCCTTCATCATAAGCTGCAAATAATGTAATTTCACCTTTCAGATTTTCATATTCCAGACAGATATACTTATCCTTTGCTTCGTATTCGGGATTTAAAGAAAAATCAGCATACTGTTTTTTAAAACTGACAGTACCTGTAGCTTTATTGAATGAAACTTCATCTTCTTGTACCCAATAATCATCAAATCCAATTTCCATTGTATTTCCAATTTCATCTTGATTACTCCAGTCTTCAACAAGATACTCCGGAAGGTATTTTCCGTTGATTGTACGCATTAAATCACTCAGATGGAAGATGATGATAGACATATTATACTTCCCTGCATACTTAGCTAAATCGCTTAATGGTTTGAGTGCTTCAAGATTTTTTTCTTCTTCAGATTTTCCTTGAACTAGATTTTCAAAATTACCCTCTGAAGGTCCAACTTCACCAATAACAACAGGAATACCTTTTTCAACAAAGTTCTTGTTCAAATCTGAGAAAATATCATCCATCATTTGTAAATCCCAGGATTCAGTTTTCCATAAATGACCAATATCCAACGGATACCAGTGTACAGTAAGAATCAATTTGTCAGTTGCCGTTTCTTTATCTTTTGGCATTTTAAATACTTCATCCAGACCACTATCTCTGTCACAACCAACATTTGGAATCATCACAAAACGTTTAGCATTGTTTCCACCACTCGCCCGGATTGTATCAAGAACAAGCTGATTAAAACGATTATTGAGTTCTGCTTCCTTTAAACACAATTCACAGTTTTTATCAACTCCCCAATGCTGATCATCAGAATTAAGAGGTTCGTTCATAGTTTCAAAAATGAGATGTTCATCGTAAGAATTATTGAATGCTTTACAAATCTGTTCCCAAATTGCTTTTAAGAAACGCTCTGATTCAGCAATATCTTCCGGAGTATCTCTAAGAATATATCCTTCATGATATTTTAATGGTTCATGAGTTTCCGGTGTATCATGATGAGAATTAATGATTACATAATAATCAAGTGCTAAAGCATAATCCACAGCCTTTTTTACGTTTTCCATCCAGTACGGATCAATTGTATATTTATCGTCAATAATATGATTATACCAGGTTACTGGAATACGGATTGTTTTTGCATTTGATTTTCCTGAATCATCTTTTCCAAACTTTTCACCCAAAGATTCTATTACCTTTTCAGACATATCTGGTTCAGCCCAATATTCATGACCATCCCATCCCAAATAAATATCAGCAGGATCATTCATAGATTTATGGGCTTCATAACAGTTTCCAAGATTAAAACCGACACCCATATCTTTTACAAAATTGATTGAAGAAATTGTATTGTCGAATGCTACAGCATTTTCGTCTGATTTTTTATCAATTATAGGGGATTTATTTTCAATTTTTTCACCTGTAAAATATATTTTGTTTATTGTAACTTCTGCTGCAGGTGTTATAGACAAAAACTTGATTCTAATTTTCTTCGAACTTATATATTTAAATTCTTCTAATTCCAGATAAATCTTATCTTTATAAGAAACAAATGATTCCTGAGTGTATGGGTTTCCGTCATTATCATAGTTATTATCACCATCGTCATAATGCACATATAATGTAATTCCGCCCTTAAGATTACTGTATTCCACACAAATATATTTATCTTTTGCTTCAGTCAAAGGAAGCTGAAAGTTTTTCCATTCTGCTGGAAACTTTACAGTTTTTGTTGATTTATCATATGTTGCTTCACCGTAATAAGGTTCTATTTTAATTTCATTTTCATCATCCTGCGTTTGTTCTGGATCTCCACCAGCACTATTTCCACACCCTATCACACTCACGCATAAAAGAACGCCGAATAAAACTGTGAGACCGGCAAATAATGTTAATGTCAGCTTTTTCATAATCACCTCGTGTTATTTTGTTTTTTATAATTATACTCCGGCTGCAGAAAAACAGATGGGGGTAAAACTCCTTTTGTTAAATAAAAAACACCCCGAGACTTCTAATGAAATCTCAGGGTGCTTTACAGATTATCGGGTCAAGCCCGACAATGACTTCTGGTAAAATTATCTACCAAACTGGCAGTCGTTGTTGCCGGAAGTAGAAATCCACATTTCAAGCATGTTGATTGGGTCGTTAAAGTCGGCAATCCAGCCTTCGCGGGCGATGTCGAAATTACCGTTCTTGCGTTCTTCGAGGAATACGTTCCAGTCCTGAACCTGAATGGTCATCTTAATACCTACAGCTGAGAAATCCTGCTGCATTGATTCAGCAACCGCAATGTGTCCAGAGTTTTCATTTGTAAGATATTCAATAACAATTGGAGTTTCAGCAGAAAGCTTGCCGTCAGCCCCGAACTTAAAGCCGGCAGCCATAAGAAGTTCTTTTGCTTTTGCAACAGTCTGGTCATGATTCTTGTTGATTTCGCTTGGATCATAATATCCCTGAGAAACAGGTTCTGACTTAAATATACCGCCGTTACCATCAGCCATTCCAAGAGGAATAAATGCGTTTGCAGCAACCTGGCCTGTCTGTCCGATATTTTCTACAATGTATTCGCGGTCAACAAGCAGAGAGAATGCCTGACGCATACAGGCTGCCTGTTCCGGTGTTTTACCATTAAAGAGGCTGCTCTTTGCATTGAATGCAACATAATAAGTTCCAAGCTCGTCAATGATATAGAACTCAGAGTTCTTTGTTTCAAGAAGCTTTGCAATTTCATCAGTTGGAACTGAATCGGCAAAATCAAGGTTTCCGGCATTGTAAGCAGCAAAAATTGCTGTATCATCAGCAGAAAGCATAAACTCAAGCTTTTCAACTGTAACGTTAGCTGCATCGTACCAGTAAGGATTCTTTTCATAAGTCATAGAAACATCGTGTTTCCAGCCTGTACAAACATAAGCACCGTTACTTACAAAGCCTGCATCTGCACACCAAGCACCAGGATTTTCTTTTGTAGCATGAGATTCAACATATTTTTTGCATACAGGATAGAAGGTTGGGAATGCCATTAAGTCTTCAATATAAGCACATGGAGCAGAAAGAACAAACTTTAAGGTTGTAGCGTTTACAGCCTTTACGTTAAGCTTGCCATCCTCGTAGCCGTCAAAGCCGGAGAACATATATTCGTAGTCTGCTGCTGTATCTGGAGCAACTGCACGCTTCCAGGAATACTCAAAGTCTGCGGCTGTTAAAGCTGAACCATCTGACCATTTGAGGCCTTTTTTCAAGGTTACAGTGTAAGTTAAGCCGTCATCAGAAACTGTATAGCCTTCTGCACAGGCTGGAACAGTAACACCCTTTTCGTTATAGGTATAAAGACCAGAGAATGTATTTGCAGCAAGACAGGCACCGTCTACAGATGAGTTCAAAGCCGGGTCAAGATAATCTGGCTCAGAAGCAAGATTGATTCGGAGAGTTTTTGCACCGTTACTCATTTTTGCATACATAAAGAACTTAGTAGCAAATGCATTTGCATAGATTCCGCTAACATAAGGCTTCTGCATGTAAACATCGTTGTAGTAATACAAAGGAATTACACAGTAGTTAGACATAAGAATGTCTTCTGCTTCGTGCATTTTCTTTGTTCTGCTTTCGTAATTTGTTTCTGCCTTGATTTCTTTAATAAGGTTATCATATTTTGACCAGCCTTTTACCGGGTCAATAAATGATTTGCTTACAAGCTCAGTTGCAGGTCTGACTTTAATTTCTTCAACCTGCTGAGCTGCCGGCTGCTTCTTTTTCTCATCTTTACAACCAAGCAAACCAGTCATAAGGATGATGGAAGCAATTGCCATTCCATACATTAAGTTTGTTCTTTTCATAAAAAATCTCCTTTAGATTCTCCGATTGTATCGGAGAATGACTAATATTATAGATTGTCACATCAAGTGCGACAATGACTATACATTATGGCACGCCGCAAAATGACCGTTACCTCTGTCTGTAAGAAGCGGCATTTCCTTACTGCACTTTTCGCTAGCATACTTACATCTTGTTCTGAACGGACACCCTTCCGGCATAGCAAGCGGACTCGGAACATCACCTTCCAGCACAATTCGTTTTCTGTTCCGCTCAATCTTAGGGTCTGGAATTGGTACTGCGGAAAGAAGGCTTATTGAATACGGATGAATCGGATGATTACAAAGCTCATCTGCATCTGCAATTTCTACAAGCTTACCCAGATACATTACGGCAATTCGCTTTGAAATATGCTGAACTACAAGCAAGTCGTGTGCAATAAAAAGATAAGAAAGTCCAAGCTTTTCCTGCAGCTCTTCAAACATATTGATTATCTGCGCCTGAATTGAAACATCAAGAGCAGAAACAGGTTCGTCACAGACAATAAAATCAGGTTTTACAGCCAGAGCCCTAGCAATACCAATTCTCTGCCTCTGTCCGCCGGAAAACTCATGTGCATAACGGGTAGCATGCTCGGAGTTCAAACCAACAAGTTCCATAAGACTTAAAACCTTTTCGCGTCTTTCTGCCTTATTTGCATAAAGATGATGAACATCAAGCGGTTCCCCAATTATATCTTCAACGGTCATTCGAGGATTAAGTGAGGAATAAGGATCCTGGAAAACCATCTGCATTTTTTTACGCATTTCGTTGATGTTTTTTTCGGTAACCTCTTCGCCTTCGAAAATCACCTTACCGTCAGTGGGTTTATAAAGATGAAGCAGAGTCCTGCCGACTGTTGTTTTACCGCAGCCAGACTCACCTACAAGTCCAAGAGTTTCACCTTTACCTATAGAAAAAGAAACTCCATCAACTGCCTTAAGCGTAAGATTCTTAAAACCAGAGCGTACCGGAAAATATTTTTTAAGATTCTGAACATCAAGTATTATTTCGCTTTTATTTTCGCTCATTTTGTTTCCTCCAGCGCTTCTTTTACATTCATCCAGCAGGAGGCAATATGATTTTCGTTTATATATAATTCTTCCGGCTGCTGGCTAAGACAGATTTTCATTGCATTTTTACAGCGGGTACAGAAAGAACAGCCCTTTGGCAAATTAAGAAGATTTATTGGCGTGCCGGAAATTGGTTCCAGCTTTTTATTCATATTGCTGGCATTAGGTATAGAGTTCAGCAAGCCTTTTGTATATTCATGCTTTGAATTGTAAAAGATTTCATCAGCAGTACCACGCTCGCAAACACGGCCACCGTACATAACAATAATGTCATCGCAAAGGTTTGCAATTACACCCAAGTCATGAGTTACGAGGATTACAGCCATTCCCATTTTTTTCTGAAGCTTTTGTATTTCTTCCAGAATCTGTGCCTGAATGGTAACATCAAGCGCAGTGGTAGGCTCATCAGCAATAAGAATATCAGGCTCGCAGGCAAGCGCCATGGCAATCATAACTCTCTGCCTCATACCGCCCGAAAGCTCAAACGGATATTGCTTAAGTCTCCGCTCCGGTTCATTTATTCCTACAAGCTCAAGCATTTCTACGGCACGCTTTTTAAGTTCATCGCCACGTTTATCTGTATGCAGCTTGATTGCTTCCTTAAGCTGATTTCCTATTGTAAAAACTGGATTAAGGCTGGTCATAGGATCCTGGAAAATAATTGAACAGCATTTTCCCCTAAAGCTTTTCATCTCATCAGAAGAAAAACCAACTAAATCCTTACCCTTATACAAAACCTTTCCACTTTTTATGCTGCCGTTATCAGCCAGAATCTGCATAATGGAATAAGCAGTAACACTTTTACCAGAGCCCGACTCCCCTACAATTCCAAGAATCTCGCCCGCATCCAAATCAAAGGAGATTCCGTTTACAGCCTGAACCTCTCCCTTATCGGTGGTAAAAGCCGTATGTAAATCCTGTACACTCAATAAAACTTCGCTCATATTCACCACCTACTTTTTTAACTTAGGGTCAAAGGCATCGCGCAAACCATCACCCAAAAGATTAAGGCTCAAAACAATCAGACAAATCATAAGAGCCGGGAAAACCAGTTTATACGGATAGCTCTGTAAACCGCCGCGTGCAGAGTTTGCAAGGGAACCAAGTGACGGCATAGGAGCCTGAACACCAAGTCCTACAAAGCTGAGATAACTTTCTGTAAAAATTGCCGAAGGAATCTGAAGCGCTGTAGAAATGATGATTACAGAAAGACAGTTTGGAATTATGTGCTTTCTGATTATATGTCCAGGCTTTGCACCGATTGAGCGTGCCGCAAGAATGTATTCATTTTCCTTTATTGAAAGAATCTGGGCGCGGATAAGGCGTGCCATTCCAACCCAGTAAAGAAGTCCGAAAACTATAAAAAGCGAAACCATGTTTGAACCAATGCTTGCAAGGAACGATCCCGGCTTAAACTGCAGGACATTCGACAGCACTACCGAAAGCAGGATTATTACAAGCATATCGGGCAGCGAATAGATAATATCGACAATCCTCATCATTATTAAATCTACTTTACCGCCAGCATAACCGGAAATACTTCCGTAAATAATTCCTATGATAAGTACTATAAGACTCGCAAAAAAGCCTACAACAAGTGAAACTCTTGTACCGTAAATTACCCTTATAAAATAGTCGCGGCACTGCTCGTCCGTTCCAAAAATGTGCGGAAAACGGAAGTTCCCCTGTTCTATATAAGCCTGCTCTGCCTTGCTGTATTCAAAGGGTCGCAGATTTTTTGCCCCCTTATCGCGCTTGCCTTCTACGGAAAGTATTTCTTCGTAGCTGTAAGGAACAATGTGCGGGGCTGCTATGATTGTTATGATTATAAAACTGAGTACGATTATACTTGCTACTGCGAGTGGATTTTTGAAGAGCTTGCGCATACCATCCTTAAAAAAGGTTGTACTTTCGCTCATTACATCCTGCTGTCTTTTTTCTTCGTCGGTTGCTTTTTCAAACTGCTGGTCCAGACTTCCTTCAAACTTTTCCAGATTTAGCTGAAGACTGAGGGCTGCTTTTTTGGGCGTTTTATTTACATCAAAACTTGTCATTTTTATATCCTGTTTATATTCCTATTCTGTGCAGCATTTTTTACAGGCTGCCATTTTTTGTTATTCGTATTTGATTCGCGGGTCTACAACCTTATACAAAAGGTCGCAGATTACGTTGGCGGTAACCATAAGCGTTGCAAGGAAGATTGTGGTTGCCATAATCATTGTGTAGTCTCTGTTTGTAATTGCGCTTACAAACTTTGAACCAATTCCACCAACGGTGAAAACTGTTTCTACAACCATTGAGCCGGTTATGATATAGGCAATTTCTGGTCCTGCATACGTGATGATTGGCAAAAGTGAATTGCGAAGTGCGTGCTTGAAAATGATTTTGTACTTTGAAACACCTTTGGCTTTGGCGGTACGGATATAATCCTGACTAAGTGCATCCAGCATGCTTGTTTTTGCAAGACGGGTTGTATATGCCATAGGATAAGCGGCCAATGCTATTACCGGCAGCAGATAATTGGTGGAATCTGCGGACCAAACAGGTATCCAGCCCAGCTTTATACTGAAAATCAACAGCAGAAGAGTTGCAAGTACAAAGCTTGGAACTGCAGTAAAAAGCGTTGAAAAAAAGATGATTACACGGTCGGGCCACTTGTTGCGCATAAGAGCTGCAAGGCTACCGAAAATTGTGCCAAGAATGAGTGCAACTATAACAGCAGAAAGCCCAAGCCTGCAGGAAACCGGGAAGGATTCGCCGATTATGTCTTTAATTTCGCGTCCGTTCTTAAGGCTTACACCAAAATCACCGTGCAGAAGGTTTTTCATATACAGGAAAAATTGTACGGGAAGCGGCTTGTCCAGGTTGTAGCGGGCATTCAGGGCGGCAATTGTCGCTTCGCTCAAGGCTTTTTCCTTATTAAAAGGTCCGCCTGGAATAGCATTCATCAAGGCAAAAGTGATTATGCAGATTAAAAGGATTGTGAACAAGGCAAGAAGAATGCGTTTGATAATGTATTTCCACATGATTTTATAAATCCTTAGTTTTTTATGATAACTTTAATTATAACATATCATAATATTTTTTTAAACATTGAAATGATTAATTGAAAAGCTTAAAGCTTTTTCCCCCATGTTTATTTTCAGTTTACTTTAATTTCTTATTTTCTTCATATCAAATACTAGAATTGGAGTATAAAAATGAAAGAGTTTGAAATGCTTTGCAAAGAGTTTGAGCAGATGGATGTAGTTTCTTACACAGCTTATCTTACAGAAAAATCTACTAATGTACTTCCTGCTCTACAGGCTGCCGCAGAAAATGGTGTTGATGGAGCTGCTATTTTCTTTTCCTTCATAATGAGTGCAATTGCTGCAGATGGAAAACTTGCAGAAGAAGAATATGCCATTATATCTCCTTTACTCAGGGCTTTTTTCAACAGAGAAGTTACTTATGAAGAATGTCAGAAAGCCTTTAAAGAATATAAAAAAGAAGCAAAACAGCTTAAAACAATTGCCAACCAGATGGTAGATATTCTTGGTCTTTTCTCTGATGAATTGAAAAACGACATTGTAATTATCTGCCTTATGATCTGTGCAATAGACGGAAAAGTTTCGCTCAAAGAAAAAAGATGGATTAAGCAGCTTGCTGCATAGCTAATAAAAGGAGATTTTTATGAACAAAGTTAAAATTATTACAGATTCCTGCTCTGATTTAACAGAAGAATTATTAAAAAAATATGATATTGATTACGTAAAGATGAACACAGTTTTTGAAGGCAAAACTTCTCCAGCCCTTCTTGAATGGACCGCAGAAGATGTTCATGCTTTTTATGAAATTATGCGTTCCGGTAAAAGAATCACCACAACACAGGTTCCGGTTGACGAGTTCCAGACCGTATTTACAAAATACCTTGACCAGGGAATGGACATTGTATACATTGCCTGCTCTTCAAAACAGTCTGGTTCAGTAAATACAGCAAGCGTACTTGCAAACAAGCTTAAAGAAACTTATCCAGACAATAAAATCATCTGTATTGACTCGCTCAACTCAAGCTTCAGTCTTGGAATGCTTGCAATGGAAGCCGCAAAGCTCGCCGCAATGGGAAAATCTGTTGATGAAGTTGCAGACTGGGTTGTAAACAATAAAAAGAATGTTCACGAGTTCTGTACCGTCCACTCTCTGGATGCCCTTCACCGCGCCGGCCGTGTAAAAGCTTCTGCTGCCTTCTTTGGAAATCTTATGGGCGTAAAACCAATCATCGTTTCCGACTATAACGGCGAACAGGCAGCCTTCAAAAAAGTTAAGGGCCGCCTCAACTCAATGAAAGAAATTGTTGCCCTTCTTAAAGAAAACCTTATTAATTCAGAAAGTCAGACAATTTATCTTACACACGCAGACTGCAGCAAGGAAGAAGTTGACCAGCTTGCAAATATGATTAAAGAGCAGATTCCTTGCAAGGATGTATACATCGGTTACATTGGACCAATTATTGGTGCTTCAATCGGACCAGATGCAGTTTCAATCTATGGCTTTGGTAAGCCAGTAACATTCAACAAAGCAGAATAGGAGTGTTTTTCGAATGAGTTCTGTTGTTTTTGACGGTGCAATTTATTCAAAAATGATTTCGATGGGAGCCGGTAACCTTAAGATTCACTCGGATGAGATAAATAATCTTAACGTTTTCCCAATTCCCGACGGCGATACTGGCGACAACATGCTTATGACAATGACCGGCGGAACTAACGCTATTATCCCTGAAGAAAAAAATCTTTCAAAGGTTTCAGAAAAGATTTCTTCGGGAATGCTGCTTGGTGCAAGAGGCAATTCAGGTGTTATTCTTTCTCAATTTTTTTATGGAATCTCTGAGGGCTTTAAAGGCTTACAGACTGCTGATACAAAACAGATTGGAGAAGCCTTTCAAAATGGTGTAAAACACGCCTACAACTCTGTTATGACCCCGGCAGAAGGTACAATTCTTACAGTTGCAAAGGATGCTACAGCTTATGCCTGCAGTGTAAATGCAAAAACTCCAGTGGATTTTTTTGATGCCTTCTTAAAAGAAGCAAAGGAATCTCTTGAACGTACTCCAGACCTTTTGCCTGTACTTAAAAAAGCTGGTGTAGTAGATTCTGGTGGAGCCGGTCTGATTTACATTGTAAAAGGAATGAAAAAAAGCCTTACTGGAGAAGCTCCTGCTCAGGCAATTCATAGTGAGCAGAATAATCCTGTAAACGCTCCAAAACAGCTTGATCTTGATTCCTTTAACGAAGACAGCGAGCTTGAGTTTGGTTACTGCACAGAGCTTATGCTCAGACTTCAGAACAAAAAAACAGACACAAAAAACTTTGATGTTGAAATCATCAGAAAGTTCTTAAATGAAAATGGCAATTCTGTAGTTGCATTTAAAACCGGAACAATTGTAAAGCTGCACGTTCACACAATGACTCCTGATAAGATTCTTGCCTTCTGCCAGCAGTTCGGTGAGTTTCTTACTGTAAAGATTGAAAACATGTCCCTGCAGCATAACACCATTTACAAGGACGGTGAAGCTCCAGCTGGTCAAAAGCAAAATCAGCAGGAGGAGGATGACAAGCTTGAAACTAAGGTTAAAGCCGCAGCAGAAGAACGCAAGCCTTATGGTCTTGTTGCCACTGCATCTGGAAGCGGCATTCAGCAAACCTTCCTGGATTACGGGGCTGATTTTGTTGTAAACGGCGGCCAGAGCATGAATCCTTCTGCTGAAGATTTTATAAAAGCCTTTGAAAGCGTAAATGCCGATGTAATTTTTGTACTTCCTAATAACGGAAACGTAATTCTTGCAGCCCAGCAGGCAGCTAAAATCTACAAGGCATCCGAGATTCATGTAATTGAAACTAAAAATATTGGCCAGGGCTTAGCCGTTGTTACAATGATGGATACAGAAAGTGGTAACACCCAGGAAATTATTGAAGGACTGAATGAGGCTATGCAGGGTGTAGAAACTTACAGTATTTCGCATTGTGTACGTGCTACTCAAATGGATGGTTTTAATCTTCATCCGGGTGATTACATCGGTTTCTGCGACAAAAAAATAGTTTCTTCTGCTGATGAAAGAAAAAAAGCAGCCATGAATATGATCGATATAATTGATTTTACTGACCATGAAGCCTGTATCTTTATCCGCGGAATTGATTCTACAGAAGAAGAAGCCTCTGAAATTAAGACTTACCTTAAACAGAAGCATCCAGGAACAGAGATTTATGAAATCAACGGTGGTCAGGAAATCTACAGCTATATAATGGTTTTGGAATAAAAGCTTAACGCGTAATCAAGCCCTTTTCTTCCAGCTTTTCCAGAATGAGGGCTACAATCTGTTCGGGGTTCTTGTCATCGGTGTGGACAATCAAATCTACAAACTGGTAGTCATTGTTGTCTATGCCGTAGAACTCCTTGTAGCGGGCTGTGTCTTCGCGGTCGCGCATGGCAGTAAAATCTTTTATAGCCTGTAAATCGCCGCCTTCACGGTTGTAAACACGGCCGGCTCGGGTATCGTCACTGGCATAAAGATAAATCTTAAAATCAGCTTCCTTAAGCATCCATATGGCAAGACGGCTCCCCAAAACACAAGGCTGCTCCAGTGCCAACTCTACCTGGTGTTTATCTACATATTTATCATAGGAATCATCATCACGGGCAGCATCAATTACTTGTTTAAGAGTCATACCTTTTTCTTCTGCCAGCTGACGGAAGGTATAATTTATGAGCTTAATACCCAATTTTTCTGCCAGCATTCCGCTTACAGTAGTATTTCCACATCCTGATTTTCCGCTAATTGCAATTCTAACATCTTTCATTAATTTCATACACTTATCCTTAATGAATGCACAATGCATAATGCATAATGCACAATTTACAATTCATGATTCACAACTCACAATTCTTATTACACAATTATTTAGGTATTTTCCATTCTGCATTATGCATTATGAATTATGAATTATTCAACATTTTTACTTTGCTCACGTATGTTTTCCAGCGCATCCTTTGCATTTACAACCATTGCACTCACTTCTGCAAACTGATTTTTACTGCCAATGGTATTTATTTCGCGGTTCATTTCCTGGCAGATAAAATCGAGTCTTTTACCCGGAATTGGATTATTGTTTATTTCATCCTTCATTGCCGAAATATGACTTGCAAGCCTTACAATTTCTTCATTAATCGTATATTTTACAAGCATAGCCGCAGTTTCGCTCATTATTCGGTTCTGGTCGGCATTCTCGCCAAGAAGCTCATTAAAACGGGCTGTAATCTGCTCCTTAAAAATAGCTTCCATTTTTGGCTGCCATTCCTTAAAGAAAGCTGCACATTTTTCAAGAGCAGCAAGCTTTTCCAAAAGGTCAGCCTTCATCCTTTCGCCTTCCCTTGCCTTATCGCTCAAAAACCGCTCAAACGCCTTTTCAAAAACAGGATCAATCAGCAGTTTGTATTTTTCTGTATCATAAGTTCTATTTGAATTAAGCACCCCTTCCTGATTCACAAGTGCATAAAGTGCCGCCCCGGGATTCACAGCCGCAAGACCAGCAGCAGTTGCAATCTGTCTATACGCATTCATATAAGTTTTTGCAAGCTCAGTATCTACAGTAACTGCCGCATCAGAATGAAGCTCCTTTATGCGGATATAAACATCAACCTTTCCCCTGGCAACTTTTTCGCTGATTTTCCCCCTATACCAGCTTTCAATCGGATTCAAATACGACGGCAGATTTACTGTCAAATCCAAAAAGCGAGAATTAACCGATTTTATCTCCACGCTCACAAGATAGTTTTCTGTAGAAACCTCTTCGTAAGCATAACCTGTCATACTAATCATTTTATATCTTCCTTAAAAAAAATATTTTCAAAATTAAAGCATTTTTCCAAGCTTCCAGTTGTCGCCGGCACCCATAGTTATAAACAGATAGCCGTCGCTGTATTCCGGTGGAAGAGGTTTTTCAAGCTCTGATTTTACAAAGTCGGCGGCCTCGGTGGCTTCTTCGTAATAGAAAACCTGGGGCTTTTTTCTGTTATTCTGTTCATTTTTCCATTCGTTTTCAGGGACAGAATCAATATATTTTACAGTTTCGTCGAACAAAGTGCGGCCGGTAATATTAAAATCTGCGGCATTTTCGCGGGCAGAACTGTAGATTTTATTCAAAATGATGATGTCAGCAGCTGCGGTACTGCGTGCGAACTCCTTCAAAAGGGCTTGCGTACGGCTATAGGTGTGGCTCATAAAATCAACAATTAACTTACGCCCCTTATAAAACTGTCTGTAACCTTCCAGAGTTGTTTTTACGGCAGTTGGATGGTGGCCATAATCGTCAATTACTATAACATCCTTGCCAGATTTTGTTTTAAAATGCTTTACAATTTCACTGCGACGCTTACCACCAGAAAAATTAGCCAAACCTTGTGCAATTTTTTCGACATATTCAGAAGGATGTTTGCCAAAATAACGCAAAAGCTGGCAGACAAGAGCTACTGCGGCCGTTGCATCAAGCACTTCATGGTGACCGGGCATTTTAAGGTAAAAGCCTTTCCCTTTACCAGCTTTATCACCAGACTTTTCAGCCTCTACAGTTCCCTCAAAAAGCTTTATTCCAAACTGATTCTTTTCATCTTCAACCTTTTCAAAGGTAATGCCGTAATCTCCACCAGCATTCACACCATAGGCAAGCAGATGTAAGTCCGGGCGCTTGTTATAGGCAATTAAGGCAGTTTCCACCGCTCCTGCATCATCGGCACAGTAAATAAGCTCACCGAACATTGGCAGCTTGCAGATATAATCGACAAAGGCATCTCTTATTGATTCATAGGTCGGATAATAATCTTCGTGGTCAGATTCAACAGAAGTAAGGATGATTTTCTGCGGACAAAAGCTCATAAAATGACGCTGGTATTCGCAGGTTTCGGCAACAAAAATGGATTTTTGCGGGGATTGCCGGGTCGAGCCCAACGAGGACATATCATTTACCAAAGGCGACGTATAGGTACAGGTTCCGCCAAAGGAGTTTATTACACTACCCGCAAGCACCTGGCTGGGAATATCATCAATTTCTTTAAGGATTGTTCCTACAAGCCCAGTCGTAGAAGTTTTTCCGTGAACACCACAGATTCCGCAGGAATAAGCACGAGCACTATAAGCACCGAGAGCTTCTGTATAAAGCAGACAGGGAATACCACGTTTTGTAGCTTCAATTAAATCAGGATTTACATCAAGCTTATAGGCAGAAGAATAAACAACATACTCTACGCTGTCTGTAATATTTTCTGCACTAAAAGGAAGGGCTTTTATCCCCAGTTTTTCAAGTATTTCATCGGTGTAAAATCTCTCCGAAACATCAGAACCGGTAATTATTGCACCGTTATGAACAAATATTTCCATAAGGGCAGCCATTCCAGTTCCCTTGATTCCTACAAAATGAAAATGAATGCCTTTTAAGCTGGCAGGAAGCTTTTTTATCTGTGTTTTTAAAACTGAATTCTGAGTCTGATCTTCTTTTTGCATAAATTAATTATAATAATATGGAGAAATGATTTCAATTGAAAAGCAGAAAGTAATTGCGGCAGAACTAATTTCTATAGAAACTAATTGTGGCAGGCCATTTTTTTCATCATTTTATGAAGGCTCTGCAAAAGCTCCACTGCTTCATCAAGCTCCATAAGATTATTGCACATCATCTGCTTTGGAACATCAAGACACTTTATGCGTAGTTCCCTTCCCTTTTCTGTGAGCTTTATAAATACCGTGCGCTCATCCTTGGAGCTTCTTGTTCTGGTTACAAGTCCCTGAGCTTCCATTTTTTTAAGCAGAGGTGTAAGGGTTCCTGAATCAAGGAAAAGTCTTGTTCCCAATTCTTTTATTGTTACGTTATCCTTTTCCCAGAGAGAAAGAAGCGTTATATAGGAAGTATATGTAAGTCCCAGCGGTTCCAGAATCGGTGCATATAATCTTATTATTTCCTTGGAGCAGACATAAAGTCCAAAACAAATCTGATTATCAAGAGCCAGAGGATTAAATAATTCCTGAGATTCTGGTTTTTCTGTTTCTGTTTCTTTCATTTCAATTTAATCCTTATAATCCTACCCTAAATTATTCTTGGGCAGCAATTTTCAAAAAAATAATAAACAATTATTTATATTGTACACAATTTAATTGACAAAATCAATATTTTATATTATATTTCTTAATAGAGTTTGATTGTACACAATTTAATCTAAAACAATACTTATTAAGCGAGGTAAAAAACTATGGGTATTTATGATTATTCAGTAAAAGCAAGAGACGGAAAAGAAGTTTCCATGAAAGATTATAGCGGAAAGGTTCTTTTGATTGTAAACACTGCTACAGGCTGCGGTTTTACACCCCAGTATAAAGGTCTTCAGAATCTTTATGATAAATATAAAGAAAAGGGTTTTGAGATTCTAGATTTTCCTTGCAATCAGTTTATGAACCAGGCACCAGGAACTGCCGAAGAAATACACACCTTCTGTACCGGCCGCTTTGGCATTACCTTCCCTCAGTTTGCAAAAATTGATGTAAATGGAAAGAATGAAGAACCTCTTTATAATTATCTTAAAAATCAGCAGAAGGGAGCTATTGGACCAAGAGTAAAATGGAACTTTACAAAGTTTCTTGTTGCAAAGGATGGAACTGTATTAAAGAGATTTGCACCGGCAGAAACTCCTGAAGAAATTGATGAATATATTGGAAAGGCTCTGGAGGCATAAGATGATTTACGATTACGAAGTTACTACAGGTAAGGGCGAAAAACTCAGCCTTTCAAAGTTCAAGGATAAGGTTATTCTTGTTGTAAATACAGCTACAGGCTGCGGCTTTACACCTCAGTATGAACCTATAGAAAAGCTTTTCAAAAATTATCACGACAAGGGCTTGGAGATTCTTGATATTCCCTGCAATCAGTTTGGCGCACAGGCTCCAGGCTCTGATGAAGAAATCCACGAGTTCTGTACTGTACATTATAACACCACCTTCCCTCAGATGAAAAAATCTGATGTAAACGGAGAAAATGAGCTCCCTCTTTACACTTATCTTAAAGCACAAAAGGGCTTTGAAGGTTTTGAAGAGCACCAGTTTAAGCCCCTTCTTGAAAAAATGTTTGCTGCGGCAGATCCTGATTGGGCAAAAAAGCCTGACATTAAATGGAACTTTACAAAGTTTGTAATTGACCGCCAGGGCAATGTTGTTGCAAGATTTGAACCAACTGCCGATATGCAGAAGGTTGAAGACTGCATCAAAG
>JAEEGK010001734.1_pt1 | contig 54548 bp, 50 predicted proteins | sample 8958771 | NCBI WGS metagenome assembly JAEEGK01 (sample SAMN16246547, study PRJNA631951) | gut metagenome | biome: gut microbiome; feature: rumen; material: SC-attached | host: Bos | place: Iran: Karaj | collected 2018-10 | reverse complement strand
CGAGCACTCCTGGACCCTTTACCGACGTGACACCCCCGGAGCCGATGAATGGCAGTTGTGACGTGCGCCGGGAAAGTAAAGGGCGCGATGACCGACCAGAAGCGGATCCAGACGCCCTTGACGACATTGCCTACCGTCCTGTGATTGTTGGCCATAACTATCTGTGCTGGAAATCGATGATTCTCTGGTCCAGGATCTCGCCCTTGCAGAAACAATTCGCTTTGTGAAGGACCTTCCCCGGCTTCCCATCGATCAGTTCGTCGATGAACCGGACGAACACCTTGCTAAGGCTGTCGGAAGTCGTCTTCCAGAACAGGGCTGGCGTATGGTCCACCACATAGTGGACAATGCCGTCCACGACATAGGTCGGATTGTCGATGGTGGTCGGGACACTGGTCTCAATGCCACCACATCGGTCGCAACTGATGTCGATGAGAAGGCTGCCGCGTTTCATCCGTTTCAGGTCCTCCCGATAGATGATATGGTCTTTCCGGGTAGTATCCCAAAGAACGGCGTTGACAACCACATCATATTGGGGTAACTCAGACCGGAACAGATGCTCGGTTCTGCGGTCGTACATGGTGGTCTCAGCCCCCATATAGTTCAGAGCTTTTGCGGCACCGCGCGCAGTATTCCCCCGCCCCAGAACGGCAGCCTTGGAGCCATACGGGAACACGCCGTGGCACATATATGCGTGATAAACGGCCGCTTCGCCAGCAATCTCATTGTTCTTCCAGAACGAATGCCGACCATCCTCGAACATATCCTCCCAGGCATAGACAGTAAGCCGGCTTTTGATGATGGCATCTGTAATGTCCCGGTTCTGTACGGCGTGCATCCATCCGAAAACAACCTGGCCGTTCAACTTGTCCAGATACTCGGCGTCTCCCGCCTTGGGATCGCAGATGATGTCCTTGGAGAGAGCCTCCTCGCGGCTACACACTTGAACACCGGCTTTCAGATAATCCTCATCCGAAAAGCCGAGAACATCGCCATAACCGGATTCGATGAAAACCATTTCCGGATGCTGGATCTGACAGATGTCTTGCGGAACGAGCGCCCTTCTGCGCTCGTTTTCCTTGTGTGAGATGGGGAGGCCTACGGTATTCATAACCTGCAAAGGTAACACTTATTCCCAACTAATCATAATCTTATACGGCACACCGTTCAAAACCTCGGTCTTGCCACTGTATGCCTGCCCATAGTCAGTTTCCGTGACCGTCACTGTTGTCAAACATTGAACAGAAATATACCAGATTCCCTCGCGAATGGACGGGAAAGATAACTGTTGCCGAGAGCCATGGACGGAAGAGCTATACTCAGACATACCGGAGAAAGCATAGGTTTTCTGATTCATCATCAAGGCTAAATCGCAATCGCTGGGGCTGCTGACCTCGACCCGGATATTCTTTGCGTCCGGGGGGATATAAGTGGCGAAATGATGGGTCTGGAGGTCGCCGACTCGGGTATAAGCAGGATCATTATCTTCCGTAGTCTTATCCATCAATCGTTCCACTCCATTTTTCAAAAAACCTTTCAAGGAGGCAATCCCCCTTCCATCCATAGCATACTGCATCATGGCAGCCGTCAAATCTCGTCTCTCCCCGTCGGACTCTCTTTCCGGATGGGAACCCGTTAATACAACTCGGCCAGAGAATCGCGATTCCTTATACGCCCAAATACTCGGTTGGTTATGGACAGTCTCCTTTTTAGGATAATCAAATCGAGCCAATACTTCTGTTCCTGGAGGGAGATTCGCAGCATAACCTCCATCATTATGACGTATCTCATCTACATAATAATCATCCCCAAAATCATAATACTGAAGTAGTGGACTATCTTTTTCAATGAACATTCCAGGGTAAACATTTCTTAATCCTGAATGCTCCATCATGCCCGGCCAGACTGAAAGGTAATCGGAATAATCTGCCCTCCCATCATAACCATTGGAAGCGAAAAAAGCCCCTGCACATGTTCCCACATAACTTCCTCCATTTTGTACAAACTGGCGCATTTTTACCAAGCACTTCTTTCCCAAAGACTGTCCGTGGATTTTTGAATCTCCGCCATTTACAAAAATCATCCTGTACCGAGGCTGCCCATCCGGATACAATAATCGACCATTGGAGTCTGTCGAGTCGCCTGCGACAATGGACTTCTGCATCACTCTCTCTTCCTCAGTGGCCCCCGAACGAGCAAAAATCATGGCCTCCAATGATAGATTAAGATAAGAAGCTGCCGCCAGGGATCTACGTGATGTTAGCGCAATCCCGGCATCCATAAATACATCTTTGTAGTACGATAGATTCAGAACGTTTCCTTCAAGCAGTTGGAATTCCGATATCGTGGGAAAGGTCGTCTTGTATCCCGATGATAAACTAAGGTCAAATTCGCGTTTGTCAAGATTATAGTTGAAATAAACATCCTTGGCCAGGTAGTCTGCCTTCGTAACAGGAAAATCCCCAACGATGTGATTATTGATTTTACAATAAATAGATTCCGCATCCGAAAGGAAAACAGGTTGAGCCTTACCCGTTACGGGGATACGATTCCCTTTAGAATCCTTTAGATAAACACTATTGATCATCCAGAAGAAATCCTCTCCATCTTTCATCATCGACACCTCGGGGACACATATCTCCGGAGAGACAATTTCACTGTACAATTCGATATCACCCGATTCTTCCATACTCAGCCAGTAGAGAACGCTGCCATCTTCATTGTATTCAATGTCAAAAATGGCAACGCTGTCGGCTTTCATGCATGCTTCGGCCAGACGCATTAAGCCTTCAACATTCTTGTTCAGTTTCTTTACAACTCCATGCGAAATGTCCTGTTGTTCATCCTCTGGTTCCAAATCATCCGCATTCAAACAAGCAGGGAATAAAGAAATAACAAAGAATCCGAGTACAAACACTCGAAATAGTCCACTTATCTTCATACTAATGCGGGATTCCATAATAATAACCGGTAAAAAAAGTCCTTATTTAAACAGTCTCGGAATAAAACCCGGCTTCTCCTTCAATACGAATAGAATTAATTATAAAGAATAATTAACTGTCTTCGTTTACACAGGAAATAAAGGTTTCATTCCAGGCTATCATCTTCTGCTTCCAGCCACGATTCTTGATTCGTGTAACAACCTCTTCTGGAATACTGGGCATCTCTGCTTGGTAAGCCTCTACAATCACCTTGGGCAAATCTTCCAAATCGTCAACGGGGAAATAGAATTTAGGAGGATAATCCAACCATTTATAATGCATCCAGGAGCCATGAATGACTTTATTCCCACAGATGAGGTACTCCATAATTGTAGAATTACCTGCATCTGTCGTTTGGACATGGATAAACATATCTGATGCTCGGCGAAGTAAAAAAATATCTTCTACTGATAAATAGTTCTCAAAAAAGACAGCATTCAGTCCTAAACCTTTACACTTTTCTTTCAATAAACTGACATATTCTTCTTTCTCTACTTTAGTAGCATAAGTAGTTGGAAAAAGAAAAACGACATTTTCCGGCAAATGACTTTTAACCTTTACAATAGCATCAATGATTGCCAAATGTCGTTGAGCTTTGTAAGCGTTATAACCACAAGTTATAACATAACTATCAGATAGATTCAGTCTTTTCTTTGCCTCTTCCTTAGTTATATGCTCTAAATGATCATTGATGAAATCTATCGTCTCAGACCCCCATGCTAAAGGCTCAAACCGATTCTTGTCAATACCGAATCGGTTTTGTGCAATTCTACCGATATCACTTCCCGCGCCGACGGTGACCAAATCTGCCCGTCGATATATATACTTTAATTCAAACAAGTCGTGTTTTGTTGCTCTAAGTACATCACTGCCCCAAGGAGTTAAAATGATTCTTTTCCCCATTCTTCTCAAATAATTACGAACAAACATCATCTGAGGCCTGGGATAATGGATATTAATGATGTCGAAGCGCTCTGTCTTTGATAGTATCTTGAATTGCTTGCGTAAAATAACAATATTGAAAAAATACTTGAGGAACCGGAAGTATTTCAAAGAAAAAACATGACGATAGATGATTCTGTCGACGTTTTCCTGGATGTCCGGCGACTGAACGGTCTTATCATAATCACCGAAGAAAGTAATAACCACTTCAGGATTAGTCTGCCTCAAAAACTTGACAAATCGACAGAGATGGCCGTAGTGACAGTTTATTCCAATGATAATAATGCTATAGTTCTGCTTCTTTATCATACCCCAATCATTTTCAAATACTCCGACCATTCGCCCATATCTTTCCATGAGTGTTCACTCACGGGAAAGCATCCGACTCTCCCACCCCTAGCCTTAATCTTTTCCATTAAATGAGTAATGTGAAAGAACTGTCCTTCGGGTATCTCGTCAATACAGTTCGGGTTAAGAATGTACACTCCTGTGTTTACCTGGTACGTCAGTTCGGGTTTCTCACTCAATGACACCATCAGACCATCTTCACCCGTCTCAATTACACCATAGGGGATCTTAAAACTCTTCACCATGGTAACAATCGTAAGGTCATTATGATTGTTCACATGGTAATCATAAACATCGCGGTAATCCTGCTGATTGATGCTGTCGCAGTTGGATACAAAGAACGGTGTGGTTATTTTGCTTTTCAGAAGCGATACGCTCCCTATCGTCCCCAATGGCTTATTTTCCTGGAAAAACTCAATGTCATACTTGTGCTCCAAATGCCCAAGGTAATACTTCAGCATGTCTGCCTTGTAATTGACACTCATATAGAACTTCGTGCACCCGATTTCCTCAAACTGATCAAGAATGGTTTCCAAAATGGTTTTATCCCCAATCGGAACAAGAGGTTTAGGAATAACGTTGGTCAAAGGTTTCAGTCTGGAGCCCTTGCCTCCCGCCATGATGACGACCGGCAAGTCAATGGATTCCCGAATCGAGTATTCGCTCTTCTTGAACAAATCCCCCCAAAACCAGACGTCAACCAGTTGGTGTTCATCGTCAAGAATAGGCATCACTTCTGCCCGCAGCCGACGCATCTTGTTTCGGATTTCGTCCTCGGACTCGGATACGAATCCATAAACTTTATTCTTATCGAGGATAGCGCTTATCGGGGTGGACAAGGTAATATTCTTGATGATCGCACGCTGGATATCTCCAATGGTCAATAATCCCTCGAATTGATTATCCCGAAAGACAAAAAGGGACTTGACACCTCCCGCATCCATTTGCTTCATGGCGGTCAACAATGAACGGTCAGGAGCGATAATCCTGGGTTTAATCTTGGTTAGCATTATCTTGAAACAGGAATAGGATTATTGATTACAGTACCGAAAGGCGTTTTGAATACGACTTTACAAAAAAAGTTATCCATATTGGGATAATCCAGTTCGAAGGACTGATTTCGAACCTCATCCTCGGTAAGGACATGAATAACCTTGAAACTCCCGACTTCGTCACACAACACACAGTACCGCGCCTCTCCCTGGTCACAAGAGAAATCAATATGCAGGCGGTCACCTTTGCTTATGTCTATCTGAGGATCCGCGACGAGGAACTCCACAGAGTCTGACCTGCGGTCTTCACCCGTCAGATAGGCAACATAATTCCCAGGCTCCAGATTATCAAACACAACATCGTCTTCTCTAGAAACAGATGTAACAAAACCGTCTCCTTCAACGACCAAATCGGTATATGTGTTGTCGAAAGTATTAATGATCACCGGCTCATCGATGCGATAGACCGCTCGGTCGCCCCGATTGGGGCAAAGCGCTTCATTATACTGAACCGAAACCGCCATTTCATCTCCGACGGGGACATACTCCGAAGGCTCGTACTCCATCACCTCGTCAATTTTTGTATAGCGATAGACCAGTAACCCCTCCACTTTGATTTTCTGGGAGAACGCCTTGGCAGAAACAGTTTCCAGACAACAAATCTTACTCCCGGCCTCCATATAGGTAATGGTTATAGGCGTCCCCCCAACACTTTTCGCGACACGATAAATCATGAATACATGCTGCTCGGGACGCACCATCACATCACCGGGTTCCAACTGTTTCAAATCCCGTAGTGCTATCTCTTCAAAATCTGGATTCTCAGGAAAAGCCTTCGTTGGAAATGGTATATCTATTCCCAAGGCATAATCGACACAAGTACTGCAAACTGTACCATAATACGTTGCGCAATTGACGCCATTGTAAGGATTCTTTCCTAAATTTTCCGTATATAAGACGCTCCTGGGATTATGTACCGCAGTCATAAAAGTATGGAAGGACACATCCAAACCCACATACTTGTTAATCTGCTTGGTTGACGAGTAAGGAATACCAACTACCGTTGAACCCGAGGGGAATACACCACGATTCCATGGAACACTTTTTTTCGGCGTCCAACGGATGGTTGATAATTGAGTGGCACGACGCAATACATTCCTAACGCCTTCCGATTTCGCCCAATAAAAGGCCTGGGTAGTATCAGTAACCACTGTATCTCTCCCTACAGAGATATCCAGTTCTAATTCAAAAGAAGAACAGGATAATAACAAAAAGGCAGAAACAATGAAATCGATCATTTTCATACCCTCTTAGTGTGTGACACGGCTACTACTGACAAACCCAAAAGACTGATCTCGATTCAAATTATCTATGGCATTCATTTCGAGTCCCGTAATCTCAAAATCAAAAACATCGATATTAGCCGAAATATGAACAGGATTCCCGCTCTTGGAAATGACAATGAGCCCCTGTTGAATAAGCCACTTGATGATAATCTGCGGGACGGTTTTATCATACTTTTTAGCGATGGATGACAAAACCGGATTCATCATGAAATCATTCATGGCATCGCCATGAGCAAAAGGTGAACGAGCCTCTACAGCAATTCCATTCTTCTGACAAAAGTCAATTAACCGCCTATTGGAATTATAAGGATGGACCTCGATTTGATTGATGGAAGGAAACTCACCGAACTTATTCTTAATCGTCCGCAAATGATCTTCCTGAAACCCACAAACGCCAATTACCCTTACTAGACCTTCCTCTCGAAATCGCATCAGCGAGGAATAGACGGAATCAAAACCACGTGCGGGGCTATGCACGAGATACACATCCAACTTGTCCCTCCTCAATCTTTTTAATGAGCCTTTCAGGGCATCTCTTTCTGTATTGCGGTCATAACAAATACCCAGAAAACGTTTCTGCGTCAACTGGGTTACAGAAATCTTTGTTTGAACGATTAACTTCTCCAAAGAAGAATTTGACCTCAAACAATGCGCAATCTCTGATTCATTCCCGTATTTGAAAGCCGTATCAAAGAGTGTATAGCCATTGGATAATGCCGCCTCCAAAGCCTCCTTCAATCCCTCTCCCCGCATCGGGTAGGTTCCAAGACCGATGCATGGAAAAACAAGACCGGATATTTCGTAAGAATTCATTACCTTATAATGTCGCTCCGCCGTCACAGGTAATGACCTGTCCGACTATCCCATTTGCGGCTTTACTAAGTAAAAAAGTCGCTAATTCGGCAATATCCTCGGGAGCGATGATTCTTTTAATCCGTGAACGTTCATCATAGGCATTCTTCTCAACATCCTGGTAATTGATTGAACTTGCACAATACCCAGGAGCGATGGCATTGACAATGATATTGTTCCCAGCATTCTCTTTGGCAAATCCTCGTGTCAATCCATTGAGCCCCCACTTGGAAATATAATATGGATGTGTAGAACTCATCGAACCATTGAGAGAAGAGATGTTGAGAATCTTACCGCCCGAATCCTTATTCAATCTCTTAAAAACCTCAACGGTCTCCTGGCATATAAAATATACGGCACGCAGGTTGGTATCCATTGTCTTGTCATAGAACCTCAAATCGGTGTGCTTATGATCTATGAAAGCGGCATTATTTACAACGCAGGTCAATCCGCCCAACTCAGATACGGCTTCAGACATCTTTTCTTTTAATACATCCAAATCAGAAACATCCCAAACGAGGTAATCAACTTGATCGCCCGGGATTTCCGCTATCGCCTGTTTGAGTTTTGACTCATCCCTTCCTGTAATAATCACATCGGCTCCTTCGGAAGCAAATTTCTTTGCCATCGCCAATCCAATTCCAGAAGAACCGCCCGTAATAAGAATCTTTTCAGACGAAAGAATACCTCCATACTGAATCTGAGAAAGTTCCAGATGGGTTATCTTTCCCCCCGTCTTAATGTACTCCCTCAAAAGTCGTACATGACTCCGTAATTTTGAAATCGCCGACATCCTAACTACGCATCAACCGTTCAAATTCTTTGCGAATACCATATCCGACACAAACCTGATGCGGAAAATTCCCCCAGTTCCCCTCAACTAGCATCCATCCGTCTTTCGTCAGAGCAAAATCAAATCCGACGTACTTGTGTTTGGATGGAAGAGACTTATGAACGGCAGCAGCAGTATCAATTAACTCCTGCCATTTAGGAATCTGATAGCCTTTGAATGTAAAGCCTGAATTGGGGTGGGCTTTTATAGCATTTGTATATATGTCATAACCGTCGGAAACGATGATTCCCGTCTTTGCATCAGGGACGGACATCAAACCTCCATTATTATGACAGTTATCCACAAGATTGCCATTTATACCAGTTCTGAAAAGCGGAAGAATCACTACGGGGCCCTTTTTCGTCATAATTGACGGTATCCGAACGGTATTGACAGAAGACGGATGCCACGCTGCCATAAGGGGATCTTGTTCGATTAATTCCTCAAAAAGCCACAACCCGTCATTTTCATGGCAGAAATAGACGAACAGCGATTGGATACTATCCCATTGTGAGCAATCAATCTTCTGAACACCGATTCCACTGGATGCCATTCTAGGTTTCGCGATAAAGACAGGATGCTTCATACAAAAAGACTCAATCAAAGAGAAATCCGCTTCGGAGTCAACCCTAACAACATCTCTATGAAAAAAAGGTTTAGTAATAGAATAGAACTCCCACTTATCTTTTAACTGATAAAAAAAAGAAAGAAAATCCTTCCCCAATTGCTTTACACATTCTTCATCTTTGTGCTTTCGCGACAGAATAGTCCTCCGATAACTTGTCTTCTTGTTTTTGAAATCATGAAGCAAGTACTCATCCGGCGTTATGCCATATGCCACATAGCACTTTGCAATATCATAAGAAAACTCATCAACCTCACTTGGATTAGCGAGATCCTCAGGGGGCAGTATCAACTTCAAATTTGCATTTAAATCATCGCGGAAAACCAAGCCGTTATGATCTAGGCTATCCATTTTATTCGCCATAAAACGCCGGGTTCGATAGTGTAAAAGAAACTCCGGGAAATATGATAGGATAGCATCAATCATCCAATTATACGATTTTTTGATTGCTTGCTTTAGATCCTTATTAGTCCGCATGACATCACACTTCTAAATTAAACAATTCTGAAAAAACAGTTCACTAATTTCAACTCTTTATTAGTGCCAACAACTTCTATCCTCCTTTAAGCAACACTTTAGGGAATCAATCATTCAACATAGTCTTTCTGCCTCTAAAACACTCTCGGAATGGGGGATACGCTATTCTCCGTTCATATAGTCGCTATACAACCTGTCAAAAGTATCCCAAATAATCATACTCTGTCCATTCTCGTCCTTGATTTGCAGTCTTTCACGAATTCCTTTCAAAACATTGAATACAGTACTTCTATCACGATCCACGACCATTATTCTGGCAAATAACTGATCAAGTGTATTCTGATGCTTACTTGTTATTGTATCGCCGATTTCATAATAATGAGTAAAATCTACTACAGACTTCGACTGCAAAATCTGCTCTTTCCCATCTACGGAAGCTATTGTTCCTTCTCTCAAAGGAATCGCCATAGATGAGCCAAACATTCCTTTAAAAAGAGGATCGATTTTCTTTATATCATCAGGTTCACACATTTTCCCTGTTAAAGAGTGATAAAGAAGCATTTTCATGGAGTTATGACCACTTGTCGCTTCTGTCATTTTGTAAGTCATACCTCCAGTCAAACGCAAACAACACTCATATACATAGATATTATCTCCATCAGGAATCGTCTGAAAAGCCACTACTCCATTTTCCAATCCGATTCCTTTCAATAGACTACAAACATATTGGTTGTTGTTTTTCATCCATAGGTCAATGAACTTAGAGGGATAGAATGTATTTGAAGTTATCAATCCTTTATTCAGTACATATCGGTCTCCCATAGCCTCCAAATAATACCCACCATCAATAGCGACATACTTCACCATATTGGTCATGCCGCCATTTTCAATGTATTTTTCAATCAGTATTCTTTTGGATGATGATTCTGCCAACGCCTTTTCTTTTGCTACTTTAAGTTCTTCTTGAGTACGGCAGACTGATATTCCACGAGAGGCACAACCATCAACCGGCTTTACAATAACTGGAAAATCGACTTCTGAAATATGATCGTTTATACTATACTCCGGTATTGTTGGCACTCTATATTTACGGCACAAATCCTTGAAAACTCTTTTGTTCTGCATCAAATCCCATTGCTTCTTGGTGCAATAGCAAGGATAGCCCAACTGACCAATATAGTCGCATGTTTTTGAGATAATGAACTCACTTCCCCCCATAAAAACACCATCTATATTATGTTCCTTTATAAACGGAATCATCACAGAGGGGTCAGTTGTGTCAATTCGATAATGCTCGTCTGCAATGGTATCAAGCACTCCGGGATACAACCCTGCAAAGATTAAATAAATACCATTTTCTTTAGCAAATTGCTCAATATTGTGTTTCCCTAAATTGCTACCAAGCAATAAAAGCCTTTTCCCATGCAAATCATTCATATTATTCACTTCCTAAATAAAAACGCAACAACAAACTACAAACAATCTTCAATGGTAATCCTATGATCAGAAACATAAATGAAGAAGCCAGAACCGGACGCTTCAACATTACAAGTAGCGTCAGTGAAATTCTCGCTTTGAACAGTATTCATATAACACCATGAAGCATCTTTTGCACTTTCAAACAAACGCAGCTACTTTTCATTCTGCTTACTATGAAAATAAATACCCGAATATGCTTTGCTTGTAATTTCAGATGCCTGATAAATACCCAAGTGACACTCGATTGCTGCCCTATAATAGTCAAAGCCCGTACTTAACGGAGTGAGAATGTCTGAGATATGATCACCGCCACCTCTTGCTCCTACTTCGATAAAGAAAACCTCGTTGTCAATAATCTTGATTTCCAGATGCGCCATTCCGCAATTCAGGCCCAATACTTCCAAAATATCCCAGGTGACTTTGTCAATCCTGGCTTTCATGCTATCTGAAAGATTAGCAGGTTGATGGTGCGCAATTTCAACGAAATGAGGTGGCCCCGCCGATTCTTTTTCGGTATACTGAACCACATAATGATTGCCTTTACCATTCGAGAGACACTCTATTGAGTACTCTTGTCCTCCCTGAAGATACTCTTCAACCAAAACAACTCCATTTGAGGAGTATTCCTTGGCCTCATGAACCGCTTTTTGCAAATCATTTTCACCATAGGCGATACCAATCCCTCTTTTCCCACAGGAATCAACAGCTTTGACGACAACTGGGAAAGAATAGGAATTCTCCTTCCCGTAAAGAGTGAATCGGGGCTGGCGAACAGAGGTCAACTCTGAAACTCTAGTTCGCATCACATACTTATTCTTTCCCGCAAATCCCTGCTCCACATCATTCCCAGGCAGGCCCAGCAAATGAGCAACTTTGGCAGCAACTTCAGTTGACAATTCACTCGAAGCCATAATACCGTTCACGTCCAGATTTCGACAAGAATCTGCAATAAAACCAATGTCAAAACAGTTCTCCTCCACAAAAACATTCACAATGTCTTTGGCAATGGAATCGCTTCTCCCAAAAGCCACGGTCTCAATACCCATTTCTTTAGCCTTTTTGATAATGGGTAAGGAACCTTCACCTGCGCCTATGATAGCTAATACTTTTTTCCGACTTTGGGAATCTCGAATATCTTTCATCGTGTATTACCCCGTAACGCTTGAACATCTATTAATCCTTTGCTTTCCTCCAATATGCGACTAATTCTTGTATACATACCCGCATATGAATCTTCCGAGATTATGAACTCTCCGTATCTACTAAGACTGCTAGTGATAGGAGGAACAACATCACCTTCTTTCACTTTCAATTCGGCAAGAAACACCTCTGGCCTTTTTCTAATCCTGTCCAAAACAGTCTCGTCAATTGAGCGAACGATTCCTTCAGGAAACTGAAAAAACTCCACTCCAGAAGCCTTATCAACCCGCCCCGTCTTGGTGTCAACCGGATCACCCATCGCGATATTCAGCAACTGGTCTTCCATATTGATTCCCGTCGAAAGAGGAACCAGCGTCGAGGTAATAAAATCACCGCCAAGGCGAGGGCTCGTTTCAATGACAAAAATGCCTCGATCGTTAATCTTCAACTCCGTGTGAGACGGGCAATTCTCAAAACGAAGGGCAGATCCTATCTTCGCAACAATCTCTCGAATAGCATCCTTCTGCTCATCGGTCAATAAAGCCGGCTGTTTATGTCCGAGTTCGACATTATATGGAAACTCCGTCGTCTTCTTCTCGGTAAACTGAATCACTTCCGATTTCCCGTCATAGTGGAGACCTTCAATGCTGTATTCGGGCCCTTCTATGTATTCCTCGACGAGTACTGAGTCCAGACGGGAGTTATCCAACGCCTCGGCGATAGAATCCCTCAACTCTTCTTGATTGCGACATAGTTTCACTCCCCTGCTCCCGGAGTTGTCACGAGGCTTGACGATGACCGGATAAACCAACCCTTCAGCATCCTCCACCCGCGAAATCAAACGCCCCCGGGCGTGGGGAATTCCACCTAATTCAAACCGTTCTTTCATCAGGAACTTGTCGGTGGACCATCTCGCCGTATCAACCGAGAAGAATGGGAAACCATATTTCTCGGCAATCCTTGCCATCATCACCAGAGGCTTGTCGGTGGCGGCCGTAACAATGGCGTCGATGCCATATTTCTCCACAACCGCACAAGTCCCTTCAAAATCCTGACCGCCGACTACCTCAAAGGCATCAGTATCATCCTTGCAATAGGCATCGGCGCAAGGATCGATACCTACCACGAAAAGCCCTTTCTTATGGGCCCTGCCTATGATGGACTGCTGGAGTTCTCCGCAGCCGAAGACCAATATGGACTTATTGGATTTCATGGACGGCTTTCTCGACAGTATCACAGATGAAATCGATCTGTTCGGGCGTGAGGGCAGCATACATCGGGAGCGTGAACTCGCAATCAGTCACATACTCCGTCTGGGGTAAAACCGCGCCATAGTCCTTGTAAATTGAGAACCGATGGATTGCAGGATAGTGTACACTGGTCTGGATACCCGCAGCGTGAATAAACTCGCGAATCTTGTTTCGGCGTCCTTTATTCCCATTTTTTAAGACAACCGGGAAGATGTAATTGGACACGAATTCCGTATTGTCCGCAAAAGGAACGACAAGTTCCTCAACTTTGGAGAGACGGTCCACATAGTGTTTCCGAACAGCCAATCGCTTCTCCAAATCACCCGGGAGTTTCTTCAACTGCTCGATGGCGATAGCAGCCCGGATATCATCCATGCGATAATTGTAGCCAAGTTCGGTGATGTCATACTCCGTCGCATGACCCGTAGCCCGCTGGTAAGACATCGTACTCATTCCGTGGGAACGTAGCAGACGGGCCTTGGCGGCATACTCTTCGTTGCTCGTCACGAACATTCCACCTTCACCGGTGGAGATATTCTTGTTGGAGAAGAAACTGAACGCGGAGCAATCACCGATGGTGCCGAGTTTCTTTCCCTTATACTCGGAAAGCGGTCCGTGGCAGGCATCCTCAACGACCTTGAGATTGTGCTTCCGGGCAATGGCCATGATATCGTCCATTTTGGCCGGGAAACCCGCCATGTGGACAACCACGATTCCCTTGGTCCTCGGAGTAATCTTTCTCTCGATATCCTTCGGGTCGATATTGATATGTTCCGGCCCTACAATGTCGCAAAAGACCGGAGTCGCCCCTGTATATCGGATACAGTTTGCCGATGCGGCAAAGGTCAGCGAGGGGCAAAGGACCTCATCCCCAGGGCCAAATCCACAGATTATACAACCCAAATGGAGGGCATCGGTGCAATTGGTCATACTGACGGCATACTTAGCCCCCAGCATCTTCGCGAACATCTCCTCGAGTTCGGCATTCTTGGGTCCGGTAGAAATCCACCCGGACATAATGGTATCATAAGCGGCCTGCGCTTCGCGGTCGTCGAAATTCAAGTTGAAAAGCGGTATTGTATATGCCATGAGAAAAATCTTTAATGAATACTACGGTCGAAACTGATTCTTCTTTCGATAGCCCTTGAATTTCCCTGCATGCAATCTTTTTCTCACACACAAAAAATCCTCATAAAAGCCTTTAGGGGATACATCTTGATAAATCAATTCTGGACCATAGTTAGCCTCAACCATCTTCCATCCGTTCTCAGTCAAGGCCATATCCCAACCAACAACACGGCAGGTCGGACAAAGACTTGCCATTTCCACAAGGACATCACATAATTCTTTCCATCTAGGAATCTGAAAGCCATCTAGTCCAATTCTTGAATCCGGATGCTCAGTATAACTGTTTCCTAATGCATCTTTTCCCAACCCGAACGTTTTTCCTGTCTTAACATCAACACCGACAAAAACTCCTCCCATAAAAACATTATCCACGACAGACTCTCCTCTTCCCATTCGAAGACAAGGCCACTTTATCTCAATAGAATCGCCATAATTTACTGTCTGAATTCTAATCGTATTGACAGAATGCCTATGAATAACGGCCATCTCCTCTGCCTGTAATATCCGCTCCTCAAGGACAAATCCATTTGGATACTCGTCAAACAATTCACGAAGATTCTCCTTTCCTCTTGAAGTCATATCGAGCATCTTAATGCCTTTACCTCCTGCAGAATTCAATGGCTTCACCATAAAAATAGGATGCTTTTCAACAAATCTGACAACACTGGAAAGGACAGCCTCTTCACAAATAGTATTAGCGGGAACAGCCAGGAGATCACGGTCATAATACTTTTTGAAAATACAATAGCATTTCCATTTATCTTCCAAAAGATCAAGCCATTCAACAGAATTAACCTGGATGTATAAATTATTTTGTGCACAACATGGAATCAATCTTTTCCTTTCTTTCCATGTTTTATTTTCAAAGTGATTCGCAAAGAACTCATTATATCTTACCCCTCCATACACATAGCAAAACCTTAACAACCTCTTTAGTCTTTTCAAATCATTTGATTTAGAATCATACTTCTTACTGACAAATGCATCCAAACGAGTAGAATCAAAAGTCTTATTCCTTTTGTAAACAATGTAAAATGCAGTTTGCTTAAGCCTTTGTTTTAATGAATTCAATCTCATAACAAAAGTACATTCTAACGCCAATCTCAAATATGACTATTTAGTCACCGCAAATGAGTTTTACATTTTTTGATCCAAATTCTTTCCCTTCTCTTCGTGCTCGAAGTTCGGAATAAACTCCTTGATGGCCTTCACGACATCCTCTTTCGTAAAGTCGGAGGCAAACATAGCCTTCAATTTGCCAAAGAAGGCATCCACCTCGCACATTGGCCGTCGCGTCGTTTCTTCAATGACTCCCAAGGCGTTGAAACGATCCATATTGATCTTTTCTCCCGGGATATAAAACTCTTCATAGGCCTTCTCCCCTGTGGTGTCGCTCTTGAAGTAAACGACCGGATACTCCGCACTGTCATAGGTCATTTGCTGCGCGAAAGACTTGGCGGAATCATCATCCGTAAACTCTTTCTTGACGTATCCTTCTGATTTCACGAAATCATCGCAGATGGAACTGAAGGTAAGCATCTGCTCCTCCCCCAGTTTCGGGAAGAATGTTTCGCCGCTCTTCCCAAGGATACAGGCTAGCATGCAAATCTGGCCGCTTTCTTCAGGAGAGACGAAGTAGCGTTTGACATCATACGGAGCGGCAAGCGGCTGCTTTTTCTGCAAGCGATGCAACCATCCGTCCGGCAAGGAGCCATTGCTGAAAGCAACATTAGCAAAGCGAGCGGTTGTGACTTTGAACTTGTCGCCATAGGCCATGACCAGATCTTCCATAATCCGCTTGCTGGCGCCCATGATATTCACCGGATTCGCCGCCTTGTCCGTGCTGACGCAGAAGAAATGCTTGGGCGGAAACTCGCAAAGCAAATCCATCAACCTCTTTGCCTTTATGTCATTGTTCTCGATCAGAGCTTGGACAGAGTACTTATCCTTCTCGCTGCGGACGTGCTTATGGGCGGAGAAATTGGCGACGATGTCAAAACCCTTTTCCTCCCGGAAAATCCTCCCAAAAATGGGATTGTCAAAATCCAAGGTGTAAGTCCGATAATCCTGAGGCACATACAATCCGGCCGTAGAACGGATATCGCGCGTCAACTCAACCAGCCCGTTTTCATTCAAGTCGATAACAACCAGTTTTCTTGGACAAAATGGCAGAACCGATTTAATGAAAGAGGATCCGATACTTCCAGCGCCACCGATTACACAGACAGATTTCCCTTCAATCTCCGAAGTCAGTATTTCGGTATTCGCTTTGATATCCGAAGCAAAGAGACTGGTCGGACGAAAAGTGACGCGGGTGGAAATGAATTGATTGAGATTGAACATATAAATAGGAATCTGGAACTTTACATGAGATATAACGGTTCAACCACGACTTGATTTGTTTTCAATATCATCGTTCCCCACGTCAAACCCAAACCAAACGAAGAGCAAAGCAGGGTTAAATCTCTGGATTTCAAGTCCTCGGCAATCTCCGAAACCATAAGCATCGGGATGGAAGCACCTCCTAAGTTACCGAACTTTTGCAAGTCATAAGGTACTTTCTGGGGGGCAAGTTTCAGTTTCTTCACCAGGCGGTCGACAATCAACTTATTGGCTTGGTGAATAAGAAAAAAGTCCACATCCTTATCCTTGTCGATACACTCTGTTTCCAGCATATTCTTTACGCTCAAGGATGGTTTAGTGATGGCGAAAGAGAACACATCCATACCATTGATTAACGCATCTTTGGGCGCTCGGACAATGCCGTTACCAAAATCCTCAAGTGTAAATGACTCCTCCTGGGTAATGGGATGTCTATAGCCCCCATGCGGGGTCATCAAGGCTTTATAACCAGATCCTAAAGTATTGAAATCGATGATGATGTCTTCTGCCGATGTATCGTATTCAAGCGCAAGAGCCGTACCGCAATCACCAAACAGCGGCACACGGCTTTTGTCAATGGGACTGCCCATGCGCATGGCCGTATCACCAATCAGGCACAAAGCCCTTTTGACAGTTCCCGCCGACAATAGATTACCCGCCACGTTGATGGCATACATGCAGCCACAGCATCCCATCGGCAAATCAAGGACAAAAGTTGTACTTGGCAGTCCAAGACGATCCTGTAAGATAGCCGATGTCGGCGGAGTACGATAATCACCTGTCACCGAAGAAAAGACCAGCACATCTATGCTCTCTTTTGTCCAGCCCAAACCGGCCATCAGTCTCTCTGCGGCATCAAGACAAAGATCCGAAGCGCAAATATCATCTGGCGCGATATACCGCTGTTTGATTCCGACGGTATTGTCAAACAATTCTGCTTCTTCCTTTGTGAAGAAGGGAAAATCGGAAGTCTTTACCGGATTGTTCGGAACCGTTCCGCTAACGCCTCGCAGGGAAACGTTCTTTATTCTCCAAAGAGCCATCAGAGTTCAATATCATATTTAGCCAATATCGCCTTGGCGTTATTGTAGGAAGTGAATTCAAGGATGTCTTCGGCATCCAACATGATGTCAAACTCATCTTCCACAGCAGTGGTAAGACCGAGTTGACGTACTGAATCCCAACCTTCAATGTGACAATTATCAAAAGTGTCGTCCAATACCGAGGCGTCAACCGAGAACACCTCGCAAAAAATGCCGTTCAGTTTTTCTATGTTTGTCATAATCGTGTTTGATTCTGTCTATTCAGTTATTGGTTAATCACCTTCCCTGCCTCATTCCGAAGTAAAGCATCAACAACTTGTACTTCAACATTTTTGTGGAAGAGGTGGGTCTTTTCTTCAATAAAGCCTGGCAGAACTTCTACCATCGTCGGATCGGTCACCAAAATAGTGAGCTTCTGGTCATCACCCTTACAGTAACAATCCACATGGAATTGTCCTTTAATCATCGCTTCGACTTCATCAAGACCGATACGCAACCCGAAAATCTTCAGGAATCGTTTCAGTCGTCCGATGATGAAATAGCATCCGTCGGCATCGCGACGGGCCAAGTCGCCGGTGTGCATCACGCCATGGTTTTCATCGCCTTTCATAAGATCGGAAATCGTCTCCGCATATCCCAGAGTCACGTTTTCTCCCCGATAAACCATCTCCCCTTCCGCTTCCCCCGAAAAGGACTCGTGGCCGTCCTTATCAAGAATGGAGAGTTCCCCCCCGGGCTCAGCATATCCGATACTGCAAGTCTTGGTCAAGGCCAATTCAGCAGGCAGATAAGCCATGCGCGCCGTGCATTCCGATTGGCCATAAGTGGCGATGAAACGCTTCCCCTTTTCAAAAGCATATGTGGCCAGGGCTTGGAATAATTCCGGTGACAGTTTTCCGCCTCCTTGGGAAATCGTCCTGAGTTTAGGCAAATCCATCTTGGTGAAACGCATCTTCATCAAGATTTCATAGCTGTAAGGCACACCAGTGAAACTGGTAGCTTCTTTCAACATCGCCCAAAAGCCTTTATCCAATAATGAACGGGCAGACAACAAGATGGTGGCTCCCGCGTAAAGATGAGAGGTTATGACCGAAAGCCCCATGGTATAGTGCATAGGGAGTATCGCCATCGCTTTTTCATCCTCCGTCAGATTGAACAATCGGCACACATTATCTGCATTGGCTTCAATGTTTCGATAACTGTGGCGCACCAATTTCGGACTTCCCGTACTGCCACTCGTGGGCAAGAGCAATGACAAAGCCTCATTGAGAAGAATCGAAGGATATCCCGTCTTGACGAGCGAATAATCCCATGCCTGGAAAACGACTTCCCCCTTAAAGGAAGACACCAATTCATCCGGAAGCCATAAAAATTGCGGCCTATACTGTTCAAACAGATTGAAGACAAGGCCATGCTCCGTTTTCGCGCTTAGAATTAGCGGCACAACCTGATTGGAAAGGGCTGAAGTATAACCCAACAAAGAGCCGATCCTGTTCTCTGACAAAACAAAAATCAGAGATCGTGAGGGCAGATGTCTCCCAAACAGGGCCGAGAAGTCACAAATCTCACCATAAGTGATGGATTTGCCACTGTCGTCGATAACGGCAACTTTATCCTTTCTTTTCTTGTCCAGATTCAAGAACATCTTTTGACTTAGATACTTGCGCAACCGTCCACACCAAGGATTTGACCGCTGATATAAGAAGCCCTGTCCGAAGCCAAGAAAGAAACGGCATTGGCAACATCTTGCGGAGTGCCAAGGCGTCCGAGAGCGATTCTGCCAATGCGTTGTTCTATCTTTTCACCATCACTCTCATAGAGTTCTTTGAAACGTTCCGTCTCAATAATCCCGGGTGCCACGGCGTTAACACGAATATGCTGGGGAGCCAACTCTTTTGCCGCCGACTTTGTGAGAGCGATCACGGCTCCCTTACTCGCAGCGTAAGCTACCTGCCCAGGAGAGCCCACCACGCCTGTGATGGAAGCCATATTGACGAAACAGCCACCACCATTGCGAGCCATCAATCTTGATGCGATCTGAATTATGTCAATGACGGCAAAAACGTTCACCGCATACATTTTCTCCAGCAAAGGCTTGGTCACCATACCCAACTTCTGATTGGCGATGATAGCCGCGTTGTTGACCACGCAGTCGATACGTCCTTCCAACTTGTAGACCGACATTAGGCCAGCCTTTAGTGCGGCAGAGTCCGTCACGTCAAAACAGATCGGAATAACTTTGGTATCGTTTTTTGCAGCACAATCATTAGCCCATGCGTCCATATCGCCTTCTTGCAAGTCATTGGCATATACGACTGCACCATCCCTGGCAAATTGCTCGGCGATGACACGTCCAATGCCTCGACCGGCACCGGTAATCAGACAGACTTTTTTCTCGAGTAATTTCATGGCTATATGGTTACTCCTCCATCAATAATCAAAGAATGTCCCGTCACCCAAGAGGAAGCATTGGAAAGCAAATAAATGATACCATAAGCAATGTCCTCCGGTTCACCATAGCGTTTCAGAGGATACCTCTCCATATCGAGTTTAAGCTGTACTTCAGAAATAGCGCCGCCTTGTATGAATTTCGTGTTTACCATACCCGGATTGACACTGTTGACTCGAATCTTTTTCGTGGCCAATTCCTTGGCACAAAACCGCATCATGGAATTGATAGCCGCTTTGGAAGCTCCATATACGCCATTTCCCAAACTGAACGACTCCACACCACCGACCGAAGACACGAAAACAACTGAAGAATCATGTGCCAGTTTTTTTTTTCTGACAAGAAGACGCAACAACTCGACAGGTGCGAAGAAATTCACATCGAAGATTTCATCGAATCTATCCCGCGTACAAAAAGGAAACGGAAGTGTCATTCCCTGGCCAGCACACAACACCACCCCTTGCAAGGTCGGTACTTGTGCGACTAGATTCTCGACTTGAGCCTGATCGGTCAATTCAGCCAACAACGACATATGCTCATCACCTTCCAAAGAATCGAACGTTTCTTTGAGTCTTTCTTCATTGCGAGCAGTAATGATAACTTTTGCCCCCAATTTAGAACACTGGATGGCGGTCTCCTGTCCTATACCGGAGGATGCCCCTGTTACCAAAATCGTTTTGCTTTCTAAAGAAAACGGATTAAAGACTGTAGCCATAGTTGTTTTTACACCTCTAATCTTGACTCTCTAGTACTCGAAAAAAGCAACTACACCTTGCCGATCACTGTATTATACAAATCCTCAATTGTCATCGAACTGAGGATATCATTGCCTTTTAATGCAACACTAAACTCTTCGTCAACCATTGCAATAACGGAAAGAGCTATTAATGAGGACCATTCGTCCAATTCGCGGTACTCCGTTTCTGCTTTGAATTCTGAAGAATCTGTCTGGTCAAACTGTTCAGCAAAGAGCTGAATGAATTCATCTAATGATTTCATATCTTATAATTATAATTGTTCATTTTATTTCAATAGAATCCTTACCTGAGTAAAAATCCTCGATAATGCCCACAAATGCTTTCGAAACAGCATCGCTGATATATGAATAGTTCTTGCCATTTATAATTGCCTTCACAAAGGAAACAATCTCATAACGGATGCCTTCCCCGTCAAGTTGGTAGAAATAACGTTTGTTGAGTGTTGGATCTTCGCGGCGGATTTCAAAATAATCGGTCTTCCACCAAGGAGCCGGCACATAAATATAGCCTGCAGTACCAGAGATGATCAGTTCTCCTTCGGTCTTCACACCCTTGCCAACTTTAATGGAGGCCACTGCTTTGGGATAGGTAAATGCCACCTTGGAAAAAGCATCGTATTTTAAAGGACAATCCTTTATCATCGAGGTGATCTGCTTGAACTGATAATTCACACCCAAAATCTGAAAGATAGGTAATAAGGCAGTAGGCCCCCAAGAACAGATACTGTTCCAAACCTTAGCAAGTTCTTCTCCATTCAAATCGTTGTCACGCAACGAAGAACAGGAAGCATCAACTGAAACAACATTACCAATACGTCCGCTTTTCACCAAAAGAAGCATTCGGTAATAAGCAGTGGAGTAAGCCGTGCGGATGGCATCCATAAGAATCCGGTTATTCTTCTTGGCTAAATCCATCAATTCTTCCCACTCCGCGACATTGATAGCGATAGGAGATTCGCAAAGCACATGCTTCCCCCTGTTCAAAGCGGTCTTGATATGATTATAATGATCTTGCGGTTTGGAGATGATGTAGACAGCGTCTACCCGATCCAGTAACTCATCATAATCTGAGGTCACGACAGGAAGATTGCGCAAAGTTGGAGAAAGCGCATCCATTTCATCTTCTGTTGTAAACACGCCGGTCACATCAGCGCCATTGACAAAACGGCTTTCTTTCTCGAACTTATCCAGAAATGTCAGTTCACCTCCAACCAATCCAAGACGCAACCCGCTGTTTTCCGCTCTTAGGTCAGAACTGGAAACCCCGGCAGTCCTTTCGAGATAAACAACCTCACAGTATTCCTTTAGATAGTCAAAATAGCCTTTCCAGTCAGAGCCGATAGCAAAGACATCAACACCGTAGCGCAAAATATCATCAATCTTCTGCCCTTCATATTCCTCCACAATGACCTCATCAGCCAAACCCGTAGCCTTGACGGCTTCCATGCGTTCCATCAATGACTGCTGAACGTTGATTTTCCCTCGAGCACGGTCAAATCCATCGGCTGTAACACCGACGATCAGGTAGTCGCCCAATGCCCTTGCCCGTTCCAATAGCCGTTGATGGCCGTAATGGAAAAGGTCATATGTACCGTATGTGATTACTTTTCTCAACTTCACTTGAATAATCTCTTGATGGCCTTCCAGATATTAGAAAGGATTCTAAAGCGTTCTACCCTCCCGACCTTGTACCGAGTTTTGATATAAATTTTCGAAAGCCAACAACGGAATCTGATATACCAGTTGGGATAAGGACATGGAAAAAGCCACTTGGCAAACTCAACAGAGTAATAATTTCTGTTTCTATAAGAATTATAGAAAACTTCTTTAAATCCAGACCTTGCAACATTTTTACGTACGGCCATATTCTTCTCAGCAGTACTAGCTTCTATAATGGCACAACCGGAATCACAAATATAACTATCAATAAATAAGTTCATTTTCTCCGGAATACCACAACCCTGAAAGCTCTTAAGCACACCCGTAAAAACTTTCCTTGCAACTCTCTTCCCTCTATTAAACCATAGATCTCCAACAACAAATCGACACGCTGTCACCCCGATAAGCTTATTACCATACATCGCCACCACAAAAGTATCGCCTTTGTTGGCAAACTCTTGAAGTTGTTCTGGAAGAAGATTCAAATCACCCATATTAAACCCCATTCTAACATTTACCTCATTGGCTTTCACCAATACTTTATGAATATCTTCCCAACTCACCCAATCAGGTTTGAACATCACTTTTATCTCTTCCATAATAAATAATCTTTATGCATACTCAAATTCAGCAATATGAGCTGCCAGTTCTTCCAAATCAGCATTGCTCTGCAAGCCCATATGGGAAACCCGATAAAACCCAGGGATAGAGCCTGGCATTATGAATGTGTCGTAATTATCTTTCAATCCCTTGAAAACTCTCCTTTGTTCGTTATCCTTGGTTTGAAAGCCCGTAATAGCAAACGAGGGTGTTTCAGCCAGTACTTTCCATCCATACTTGAGACAAAGATCCCGGAAAACAATCGCTCTTTGCCGAACCTTGGCAATATTAACTGACTCTCCTCCGTCAGCCTTTAACTCTTTCAGGCGGGCATTTAACTGAATGAAAAGGATTGTCGCAGGACTGAAAGGTGTCTGGCCTCGTTTTAGGTTGCTGAAATTGTCTTCGAAATCCCAATAATAACCTTTGTGATTAAATGGATACTCCTTTAGTTTCTTGTTAAAAAAAAGAATGGACAGTCCCGGAGGAATATTCAACCCTTTTTGAGTGCTGGTAACACAGATATCTAAGTCCAGTTCATCCATATTCAATTCCTCAGCCAGGAAAGTACTGATGACATCCACGACAAGGGAGACTCCGTATTTATGACAGATGCGGCTAATCTCTTTCAAGTCGAAGAGCTGTCCGGAACTGGTCTCATGATGCTGGCAAAGGAAAACGTCCGGCTTTATCTCAGCGACTGTCCGCTCCAGGTCCTCATAATCCATGTCCTTGGCAAAAGGGACCTTGTAATCAAAAGCATCCACCCCATAATACTGGCACAACTGAAACCATCTATGACCAAAAGATCCACCGTCAACGACAAATGCCTTTTGTTTTGTAGTGACATAGTTTTCAACCACAGCACTCATGGCACCCGTTCCTGACCCCGTATAAATGATAGTTCTACCTTCCGAACAATGAATCAAGTCAAGAAGAATCCTTTCAGACTCTTTGTTGATTTGCGAGAATTCTTCAGTCCTCATGTACATAAACGGTTGAGATCCGATTGCCATGATGGACTCATCTATATTACCCGGGAAAACAAATGACTGCATATATCTAATCTTTCCAATAAGCCTTCATATGGTGTTGTGGGATGCGACTCTCTACGGGAGGCAACGTCATATAATCCCCATATTGCCCACGGAGATATTCGTCATAGTTTTTTAGTACCAGAAAACTGTGACCTTCAAATTCCATCTCAATATATTCATCGAAGACCTCAGACCGGAAAGCGGGATACGTTGCCCACCAAATGGCTAGAACCGTTCTTCGCTTTGTTGAGACTCCTTTATACTTACTTATCGTTTTTTCAGCCTTATTCACGAAATACTTTGCCGAATGGATACTTGAATAGAACTGAATCAGAGGTTTAATGAAACGCGCCCTCTTACTATTAAACATGGAATCCGTATATTTCGCACAACAAAGCATTTGCAGAAACCTTGACCTTTGTTTCATTCTATTCCATTCACGATCATCATCAGGAATATTATCAACCGGAAAAATAGCGACCCAAATACCATGATTTGTTATTGTCGGAGTAAGCTCCCAATAGACACATGTACTATCATCCGATAATCTGGAATAACAATCCCTCCAGTTATGTTCGCTTTTGATCGACTTAAGCGAATACTTGTCTCCATCATATATTGACAAAAATTTGTCATAGTCATCCCGCAGCATAATCACATCTATATCATCATCCCAAGGAATGAAGCCTTTATGACGTACCGCTCCGATCAATGTACCCTCACCTAAAGAATACCTCAATTGATGTTCCCTACAAAAGGCGTCAAAATAACATAGTATCGAAAGCTGAATCCGTCTTGATTCCTCAAAGGTAACTTCTTTCATTCTAATGTCTATAATAAAGCAATCGTTTAATAATCTTATTAACCTTTCGTACCAGGTTGCGAGTGGGATAAACTCCAGGAATGTTCATCAAGAATCCTATCTTCCTTAACCGATGACTGATTCTCCTGTATTCCTTCGAATCATGCACTAAATCCAACACATTGTCATTATCTAGTTTTACAAAACGATTCTGAGCCTCAATATTTCCAGCATCAATTTCCAAAACTATTGTTTCCCCAATGCGCGCTTTACCATTCCATACTTGTCGAATGGGCTCAAGAATAGGGAATGGATAACCTACTACATCCTTAACGATTGAAAGATCTTCATTCTTATCCGGATACCAAATGGGGCGTGGCGGATACATGTAGAAATCTGGAAAAAGAAAATTCCCCATACTATAACAGATAGGACGTCTTCTGAATCTGACCATAGGTTGTGCTTGATGAGTATGACTACCCAAAACCGCATCCGCTCCAGCCTTGATCATCCGTTTTGCCATCTTTCGGCAAACATCGGCAGGCCAATACTCATATTCTTTTCCCCAATGAGGGAGTACGATCACATAATCATATTTCTTCTTGTTGTTTTCAATGTCTGACAGAACCCGATTCAAATCTAAACAATTGACACCGGCCGAATCTTTGCTCGCACATTCTACATAACCCATCATACTCGTGTCTTTCATGCAGTATGCCAAGAAGGCGATTGTTTTTCCTTCTTTACTGACAACAGCGGGTATCGAAGCTTCTTGCATATTATCTCCGGCTCCGCAAAACAAAACATCATTCTCCTTTAGAACCCTAATTGTATTATGCAACCCTTCTTTCCCCAAATCCATCAAGTGATTATTGGCCAAAGAAACCACATCGAAACCCATCTCTTTTACGCGGTAAAAATCTTCTTCCCTTGCATAAATGATGTTCTTCCTCCCCTCCATTTTTACCTTATTGAATGAGTAACCCGAACCAATCGCGCATTCCAAAGTCCCAATACGAATATCAAAACTGTCTAGAAAAGCCCTTAGACCCTCTTGAATATACTCGGATTGAAGAGCCAAGACCCCTCCTGGCATTATGTCGCCAACCGCTACTATTCTAATCATCTTCACACTTTATTATTCTTCATATATGGCTCTTTAACAATTATTTAAGTATTCTTTTCATTACTTTTTTCATCCTACTATAGCCATACTCATAAACCGAATAAGGCATGAACGATAAAAAGAACTTCTGCCAAAGCATCACAACCCATACTCCAAAAGGTAAAGAGCAAATACCCAACCTATTACTTTTGCTCATTCTCACAAAATAAGGTTGTGCCTTTATGGACTTACCCTCCACCTTAGTCATCACCACCATGCCTATCCTAGCAAGTGGTTTCCAAATCTTCAAGGTGGTTTCTTCCACGAACGGGTAACGGTCAGTAACGGGAAGCTTTGTTGTATCTAACGGCTCATCCGGATAGTATGTGCTACGTGGTTTTACCAAGAGACGATCCGGGAACAGAAAGTTGCCCATGCTGTAAGCAACAACTTGATTTCTACGGCTGAGCACGGGTTGAATTCGATGAGTATGCCCACCAAAAATCATATCAGCTCCTGCTTTCTTCATTTTCCTTGCAAGCCTGTACACATGACGTGTAGTGACGAACGAATGTTCCTTTCCCCAATGTGGTATTACAATGACATAATCATATATCTTCTTGTTCTTTTGTATCTGGTCGACCACATAATCATCGAGCATGGGGTTCACTCCCATTTCGGTTTCGGTAGCGAAAGGACACCAACCTACCGTCTCAGCTCGCCAATCACAAAAAGACAAAAAAGCATAAGATTTGCCGTCATGTTCCATCACGACAGGTCGGGATGCTTCTTCCAAATTTCGTCCAGCACCACAATGACGTATACCCAATTCATCCAACTGGCCTATAGCATGAACAGCCCCTTCAGGACCAAGGTCGAAAAAGTGATTGTTCGCGAGACTGACGATGTCGACTTTCAATTCCTTCAATCGTTTCAAGTCCTCGTCTTTCGCATAAATCACATCGGCGCTACGTGCCATTTTCTCGGGATAGAAGGTCGGCTCATTGCCAATTGCCGTTTCCAAAGTGCCAACTCGAATATCGGCATGATCCAGCAGTTCTTTAACTTCAAGTGAAATGAATTCATTGTCTGTTCCACTCAACAAACCTCCAGGCATAATATCGCCGAATGCAGCAATTGTTGTCATAAATGAATGATTACATTCTATTGACTGATAATCCTTCTCAAATGCCTTTTTGACAAATTCTTCCTTATCCTGTAATCATTATTGCCATCGTCTCGGTTTTCTTTTTTCCACGCGAAATAGCAATCTCTGATTTCTTCGCGCCAGCCATGACGAATGAAGAATTGTCCTGTTGTATCCCACCTATCGTTCACTTCCAGCACCACCGGGCCATCGTCCGTAATGGCCACATCCCATCCAGCCGCTCTACAATAGGGGAAAGCCTGCTGGTAACGAATTACCTCGGCTTTAATGGCATCCCAATTCTCTATCGCTACACCATTGAGCTGAGCACCACTATCCGGATGTTTTTCAATCTCAAAACTATTCCTCCAGCCATCAAATTGCCTTACATTAAATAACTTGCCGGTGTTGACATCAACGCCCGAATCCACATTGCCACCACTGCCAGCATTATCAACACAATTCCCATCTCGACCAACCTTAAACCATGTGGCAATCACCCTAGCACTTCCATCAGGATAAAGAGTGGTCATAAAACGAACAGTATTGACCGAGGAAGCATTGAAACTAGCCAATTGGGCTGTTTGGTGAACCAGACTCTCAAAAATCAAAGGCACTTTATTAACGATTTCTGATAGTTTTACTTCTTGATCATTATACTTTAACAGCAAGACATCATCATCGGTATAGTGTATATCTTTAACCACATAGACATTGGCTCCATGCGAACCTTCAGGTTGCTTTACAACACATTCTCTCACATTCTTTGCTTTCAGAATGCGACAAATATCAGTAACACTCGTCGCAATCACATCACTATCAAAGACTTTCCCATCGGGCTGGTAATAGCAATACAATGTTGAAGTCCGAATTCCCGTATTCTCCAGCACTTTATGGGTCAAATACTTATTGAAAGAAAGTACGTAGAATTTAATAGGATTCAGGATATCCAGATAATGGCGCTCCTCACAAAAACCGAGATATGATTTGCGAAAAGACTCGGGTTGTTTCTCAAACTCGAAACTATAATACTCTCGAAAAGAAACTCCCTTATTCCTATATTGCTTTAGAATGTCAAAGAGCACTGAAATCCTTTTGCTAGGACTAATCGGATAATGCAAAATCAATCCGATGGCGTCTATTATTTTCTTCAGAGGTTTCATACTTATCTTTATTTGAAATCAAATCCTAATGAATCTGTGATTATCATCTTCAATCCCCCATTCACCGTCTGCAACCCCGAAATCTCCGGATTGTCATTCCCTTCAATGAAAACCGGGCCGTCAGAAGTGATGGCAATGTCCCAGCCGATCACACGGATGGAGGACAGTTTTTCGTGGAGTTTTTCAGCAAGATCCACAGCTTCTCGGACAAAAGGAATCCGGACATCCGCAAAACGAATCTGGCTGTCAGGATGGCAGGGTGTCCGTTTGGCTCCGCCTTTCTTGCAGATGCCAAATTCGGACAACTGTCCGGTTTTTAGGTCAATCCCGACGGCGACGCCACCGGCCGCGAGGTTATCCACCACGCTGCCATGGGCGCCGAAACGGACTTCGCCGGCAACAGAAACCGCTTTCCTAGTCTCTTTGTCCAAGATGGTTAAGATACGCAAAGTATTTACGGATTTGTCATAAATACGGTCCATCACCGGATGCTGGACGACACAAGTCTGAACCAGATAGACACCCCGGGACAGCCTGTTGCGAACGGAATCGCGATCGGTTTCAACTGACGTATCCAACCGGAATACTCCACCCCCGCACTGTCCGTCCAGCGGCTTGCAGAAGTAAGAGCCTCCCCGAGAGAATAGCATATCAGTAACAGTCGCCGCTTCTTCGGGAGTTCGGACACAGGCCACGGTATGCGGAGTTTCAAATCCCCATTCCGTAAGAAGCGTAGCAAACAATTCCTTGTCCCGGAGGATGCAGGTATAATCGTGATCCGTCAGGACCGTGTTCAGCATGGAGCATCTCCAAAGGAACCAGCCGTCATCAAAGTAGTCATCCTTGTCGCGGAATCCCTTAATGTCCAGTCCATACGGGAAATAGTATCGCTCAATGTTGCCGTATTTCCAGATATGTCCCAACTGATCCATCGCCATCCGGAACTTGCTCTTCTGGGGCATATCGGGATAATAGGATTCCGAACGCAGGATGCCGGAGGTGAACAGTTTGACCGGAAGGGTGAACCGACGCTTCATCAGAGACGCCCAGCGTCCCAACTTGATGAGAGGATAATACTTGGCGTTCATCTAGAAAAGACCTCGGCTACCCAGTTTAAAGAAAGCCCAGGCAAACTCCATGGCAACCACAACCAGGCACCAAGGAATAAGCAATTTGAAAGTATTCCTGCGCAACGTGGAAATGCCATAGCCCCAAATGACGATCAGTCCCGGCAAACCAGGAAGCAGGAACCGTTCGGCATTACCGTATCCGCTCACAGAAACGATACCCAGGTATGCGATCACAAAAGAGCCTATCAAGGCAAAATCCCTCCATTTCTTTCGACGCAACGCCTCAAACACGCCCAGAATGGCAAAAAATCCCATAAAATTACGGATGAAATTACCGCCATGTTTTTCCTGCTGGCCATATTGCCCGGCGACATTGACCATCGTCGAGAAAGGAAGGACAAACACCATCGGCGCCATCACCGCTCCCGTCGCATATTGAGCCCACTGATTGCCTCGGACAGTTTGCTGATATCTCTTTCTTTCAATGTTTTCTTCCTTCCGCTCCCAATAGCCCTCGACCTCCGTCATGATGGTTCCCCCGCTGAGTACCAGCAAACACAAGAGACCCCAACCTATCAAGGCCAATCTTCTCCATCCCCGTTTCATAGAAGGCGTGTTCATCAGCAAAATTGCCGTCGCAAAAGAGAAAACGGCGACAGTACCCAGAACGGTTCGAAAGAAAAACATACTGAGCGCCAGCAAAGAGGGGACGAGGATATGCCAAAGATTCGCTTTCTCACGGCGGAACATGTAATCCGCTCGCTCCAAAAATGCGACCTCCAGGAACAGCATCTCCGTTTCCTTCAGATGATATCCGCAATAGACAATCAGATTCATCATCAAAGCGCTCATGATGCCGACCATCCGGCCGGTATCCTCATTAAAGGTCCGCTGGGACAACTTATACAATAGGACACAGGAATAAGCGCTAAGGAATGCCTTAAAGATTCGTGGAACGATGATGGCCGGGCCAAATATTTTATAGATGACTGTCAGATAGAGCGAATAACCGATATCTGAAACACCGAAAGACCCGAAATAGTAGTCCCAAATGAATGACCAGTTCGATTCCGCCAGCCAAGCGGCTTCATCATGATAACTGGCCGAATCGGCCGCTCCGAACTCGAATGGTTGTCCAGTAGCCTCGATATAATAGTAATATGATGCGACCACCCATACGAGCCTGAGCGCAACGGCGACCCAAAAGATTCTTCTGACAAACTCCTTTTCGGGGATTGCGCGCCAAGTCTCCGTCCAACGATTGGTCAACAGGAAGAAACCCGCCACCCAAAGGATACCAAGCAGGATAAAACCCCAACGCATCATATATCCGACATAAAAGACGGATACCAGAGAGAGGGATATCAAATAGACGAATATGGCCCGATGGGCTATTTTTTGAGGGAAATAAGGAATCATACCTATCCTAATATCTTTCTTTTCAATTTGATGAGACGCGTCATATTCTTCTGACCGATGAGCCTTGCCAAAGACGACTTCCGCTTTCCGCCGCCTCCGCTCCAGGAGCCCAAGAAATGATGGTCACAATACGTGTCCGCTGTCAGAAGATACTCGCCCGTCGTCTGGCGAGGGCAGAAATACTGAACAGGGAAAATATGCATACCCTTATACACCTGCTTCTTTCCGTCCTGCTTGAAGCCACCAGCTTTCATAATCTCGGAAATCCGAAGCGTGTTGGTCTTCATGTCAAAGGAACCGTCCGGAAGTAGGAAATGAGCGCTGTCATAAGCAGCCAACTGCTCTTTCACCCACTCTCCGCCGGCCTCACTGGCCATTGTGCCAGTTACAGGGGGGAGATACTTACTCCCTTCATACCCCGTGAAACCGCTCAATCCCAGCAAATCGTCATAAGGTTTTAAAACCTCGACATCCGTGTCCATATAAATCCCGCCCTCGGAATACAAGGCGTAGAGCCGGACATAATCCGTGACAAATGCGAATTTCCGGGCTTCGTAAGCCTCTTTGACATAGGGGACGGAATTGACATCGAAGTTGTCCTCGTTCCACAACTTATACTTGTAATCCGGCATGAACCGATGCCACGACTCGATGCACTTCAGTGCCATCGGCGGCATCGGCCCGCGGCCGAACCAACAATAATGTATTATCTTCGGTATCATATATACTTAATAATCATCTGTTTAATAATACTCGTATTCTCCGCTTTCCCTAATCCGTCTTTTCTCGATCTTGAACAGCACCCGCTCCAGGAATCGTACAATCCGATATGCCCAAGGATGCCTTTTAAGACGCTTCATCTGGCCGATGGAGGAAGACCAGCTGTCGTAGTCGGCTAAAATCGAGGATGGTATCAGTTCGCTCAGGGTCCTCTTGCGTTCAGCCTTGTCCAATGCTTTATTCGTTTCGCTTATGCCGGTCATATCGAACAAAGTGACATCAATGTTGACATAGAAAGGACTCTCATCTCCAAGGATAATGGCTTGTAAAAACCATTTCCAATCGGAAACAATCCTAAGGTTCTCGTCGTACCTTCCGTATTTTTCAAAAAGGTTCCTCCTGATATAAGCGGGAGAATGATTCAACGTGCCGGTATAAAACCCCAGAAATGAAATCTTTTTCCCGGCGAAACACCTGTCTCTCAAGATTTTCCCATCAGGAATATCCTTAAGCATATTCCCATAAAGAATAGATGGAAACTCGTTTGATTCCAATGCCCGAAGCATTCGTTGAGTAACATCTTCCGAGGCCAGGCAATCCCCGCTGTTCAGGAACTGCAAGTAATCTCCCGTCGCCATCCCGATTCCCTTGTTCATCGCATTATAGATTCCCTTGTCAGGTTCGGAAATCCATTTCAAGCGCTCTCCCAACGAGGCTTCAAACGAACGGATCACTTCCACGCTTCCGTCCCTACTGGCTCCGTCGATGACGACATATTCGAAATCTACGCCAATCTGGGAGGCGACGCTACGCATCGTCTTTTCCAGCCCGGCGGCGTTGTTCCGGTTGATGGTTATGATGGACAGGATCATTCGGTTTAACTTGATTGATGACTATTGAAGAATCTCCCGGGCGATGCTGACAGGCAGCAGCCGCTCCGGAGTCACATAATCATGTTCCTTGCCCCGCAGGGACTGCAGTGCCTCGGTAATGGATGCGGATGTATTGTCGCAAACCACAAAACGGTCGTACGATTCCAGATACTTGCACATCTCGTCGTGCAATTCTTTCTCAACCGCCACGAGGATATGCTTGTCGGACGAAGCCTTGTACAGGATCTTTCCCGGAATCTGAGTCCCCCTTTTGTTGCATACACAAAAGATCACGTCCGAGTCATTTTCTATTTCCAGGGCTTGGTCCTGCGGAATCCGGGGCAACACTTTTATGTGCGGCAAAGACCGATAACCGGGGCCGTGACCGGCGATGGTCAGAGAGACGCCATCCATCTTCGAACAGGCGTTATACAACGGGCGCAGATTCCGGAATACCGGGTTGTAATCGCCCAGATAGGCAATTCGCAACAAGCCGTCCTGTTCCACGGTTTCCGTGCCGTGCATATCCGCAGGAAGCGGAATGAAGGCGATTTTGTGAGCCATTTTCGGGTACTCTTTCCGCTGTGCATCACAAGTGAAAGGTGTCACATAGACAACCTTGTCGGCCTTGCGGATGATATTCCGTTCGTAGCACTTGATGTACCACCGGGGCCACCAGAAATTGCGCGTAATATCCCCCAGCAGGGGATCGCCCCAATGCTGGATCCATCGCCCATAGCGGACACGCCGCAAGAGACGGGCGGTAAACACATGGGACGTCTTGGGGTCGGATGTTGAAATGACGACATCATAGAACTCGTCCGGAATCTGCGTTTTCCCGACCTGGCGCAAATAAGAACGCGTGAAGTCCAGCATATAGAAATGCGAATGCAGCCTGTTCCGGAGGAAACCGGCATCCCGCTTCTCATCTTCACCCGGAACACGGATAATCCGCACCTGAGACGCATCGAACTCCGTCTCGCACTGCGCCCAATGCGGCATCACCCAGGTCACCTGATGCCCCAGTTCCAAAAGCCCCTTCGTAATATTGATATTGCTGATCGCAACGGATGTGTTGCGCTCCAGTGAATAAAGTGTGACCAGTAGAATGTTCATCCGTTACAGCGTTTTACTAAAGCCCGCCAGCCAGAGGCAGAAACGGGCGGACCGCCTCTGTCCCATCAGATTGAAAACATATCTATTCTTGAAGAAGGACTTCCGGCACAAGGACTTGAAACGAGCCTGATTCTCTGCTGACATCTCGCTCAAATACTTGGGGAACAGGTCCAGGGTGTATTTTGCCGACTGGAGGAAAGACTTCCGGGTGGAAGGGTGAGCGGAAGGAACCGCCTGCGCCACTCGATAGACCAGTTTGGGATTGAAGAAGCACTTCTCATACAAGACCTCGGGTGTAGGCCGCCAGTTGCTGCCCGTCAATGAATCGTCGTTAATCCTGTACAAATAGCAACAGTCCGGACACACGAGCAACCGCTTCGCCAGCGTCAGGATCCGGAACGAATAGGGAACGTCTTCCCCCATATTGATCTCCGGAGAAAATATTCCGTTATCTTCCAGGAATTCCCTGCGTATCATCTTGTTCCAGACAGGGCACATCCGGGAAACCTGGTAGGCGTTCAAACGGTCCAGATAATCCAGCCCAGACTCAACACCCTTAGTTTGAGGGATGCGAGGCAATTCTTTCCGCCGGGTTGCACTGAATTGGATGGTTCCGAATTCGAGAACGTCCAAATCGTTATCCTCGCAAATCTTCAGCATTCCGGACAAGCAGTTAGGAACGATCTGATCATCGGAATCCACGTTCCAGATATACTTACCCTTAGCAATCGTCCTTCCCGTATTCCGGGCCGTGCCCAACTTCCTGTTCTTTTCGTGCTCGATCAGACGGAGATTCGGGAAACGTTCCATATACTGCAGAACGATATCCCTGGAATGGTCCGGACTTCCATCATTCACACAGATGACCTCATACTCGGAAAGCGGGATATCTTGATCGAATACCGAATCGAGGCACTCGGAGATAAACCGCTCGACGTTGTAGAAGGGAATGATGATGGATAGGCGCAAATCCATACGGCTAAGATTTCGGCGTATTCAAATCGCTCCAACGGAGCCAGTCGCAAGTAATCTTCATGCCCTCTTCGACCGAATAACGCGGCTTGAAGCCGAGAAGTTCACGGTTCTTGCGGACATCCATCACTGTCTGCTGGCTGTAGATGGCCATGTTGACCGGATCCATCTCAGGCAGATGCTTCGTAATCTGCTTCCGCACCAGACGGAGAACCTTGCGTGGTGCCTTGTACACCCACTTCGCCTTTTTCGGCGACGTCTTCTTCAAAGACTCGTACTTGTCCATCAAGTACTTCATCTGCTTCGTGAGCGTTGCCTTGGTCGCCAACTTCAATTTGCGGCCGATGCCGTCCTTCAACGGAACGGAAGAGAACTGCTCGGGCGTCATACCCAGGACATCCATATAATGACCATAGAACTCTTTCCAGGTCAGCTTCTCGTCATCCGTCGCTATGAAAGCCTGATGGTCGGCCTTGGGATTGGTGCAACAGAGGAGGCACAGATCCACGACATTGCCCACATAAACGGCATTGCAGATGCCATTCCCGTGATCCGCCCAGACAAAATCGCCTTTGCGCATCAGTTCGGCCTGATAGATCGTGTACCACATCGAATAAGGCCCCCAGACATAGGTCGGACGGACAATGCTTCCGTGAAGACCGTATTCATCCAGTAACTCCCAGAAACGTTTTTCCGATTCGTACTTGCTCAAGGCATAGGGTTCGTCATAACTGATGAGGGGAGAATCGGCATTCAAATCCTCCGGAACGGTAGGGCCGTGAACGACGACGCTACTCGTCTGCACAATATGCTTGACACCACATTTCCTGGCCGCACCAAGGAGGGATTCCGTCGCCTTGACACTAGTCTCAGCATCCCCCACAATGGCCAGGTGGAAGACATAGTCACAACCTGCCATCGCCTTTTCCATCGCCGCTTCATCGAGGATATCGTCCTGGATGAATTCGACGTCAAAACGGCTGATATAGGCAGCCTTCCCCCAATTGTGCACCAAGGCGCGAACTTTGGCACCCTCATGAAGGACCAGCTGTTCCACCAGATGGCTCCCAATGAAACCGGTGCCGCCCGTGACGAATACTGTCTTGCCATCGAATCCGCCCAGCGGATGCTTTTCGACCGGCCTGACTTTCTTCTGGGCATAGCAACGCTCCAGAATCTCTATGACGGACAGACCGTCCGAAACGGGGCAGGACAACTCGGCATTTCCTTCAATGGCATCGAGGAAGTTCTTCAACTGGGCTTTCCCCAGATTCCGCATCCTCTCCTTGCAAACCTTTTCCACGCCGTCAATCTTCATCTTCCGCATTTCGAAGATCCCCAGTTCCACCCGATGCCCATTGCCCTCGATGACAATGGTGTTGGACAATTCCCGGGTACGGCTCAACTTATAGAACGCCTTTGCCTTGTCAAACTGGAAATCGATCGTCAGGTTGCTTTCCAGTCCGCCCATGGCATCGTCCTCATAGACAATCTCCTTGGGTTCGCCGAAGCACCAGAGGAGGAAATCCAGGGAATGGATTCCGTTATCATAAAGCGCACCACCGGGAACCAGTTCCTTCCTGAAGCAGTACCCGGATACAGTCGGCCAGTTGGAAGGAAGACCCTCGTTGATGGTGACGACGGGATTGCCTCCGAAGAATCCGCTTTGGACCAACTCGCGAGCCTCTTTCCGCGACGGATAGAAACGATAGGTATGACACATACCGATCGTCAGGTTATCCGGAGCACCTTCGAGGATAGCTTTAGTTTCGGCGCTGGACGGAGAAAGCGGCTTCTCGCACAGCACGTGCTTTCCTGCGGCAATGCAATCCTTGAGAATCGCATTCCTCACATGCGGAGGAGTACAGATGATGCAAACTTCGCACTGCGACAATGCCTCGTGATAATCTGATATCGTGTGGACAAGTCCGTGCTTTTCGGCCAACTTCTCCCGCTGCACCGGATTCAGTTCGGCAAGGATGATGTGGTCGGCTCCTACAAGAGACTTCGCAGCAGGAATATGGGTGGAGTCGGCGATGGCTCCACCACCGATGATGAGAATGGTCATGCTAAGCCAGATTTATGGACAAGATATCCGAAGAAGAACCTCACGGCCTTCAGATAATCTTTCTGTTTGAATGTTCTCTTAACTAAGAAATAATAATACTCCGCAATAATATCGCGGGAAATCAATTTGTGATACTTATACTCCAAACCTTTGTCAATTAATCTATACATTTCGATCCGTTTGCATGCGTCATCGACAAACGAGAAATTCGCGGAAGATACGCCAACGCCTTGCCGATAAGTGGAAGTCACATCATTGATGAACTTGGCTTTTCCAAAGGTACTGAGCCAAATGAAAAAAGGCTCATCTCCGATAAAACACTTGGAAATCCAAGCCGGTCTTGGTATGGAAGGTTTACGATAAACAATCGTCGAGGTGTGACCAGGAGAAACGACTCTGTCTTTTCGTTGTTTTAACCCAAGACTATTGTGCAGAAGCATATCCTTTGTCGTATATGTATCCCAAATAAAAGAATTCCCTTTGCGAAAATGCTTTCCGTCCGATACCTGGCAATTGGTAAAACATATAGAATAGTCTTGATTCTGCCTTAGAAAAACAACTTGTTTTTGCAGTTTCAAAGGATCAGTCCAATAATCGTCACCTTCACACATGGCATAATACTTTGCACTCGTCCAATCAGGGACCAATTCTCTCTTTTTGGGGTTACGGTACAGATTCTTTTTTAGGAGAATAGCGAGAAAGTAAACATTGGCATTCTCGTTATGTCTTGCATAAATCCATCGAGCATCATCAGTCTCCCACCTCTCTTCACAAGCACCTTCTCCCTTCCCGAAGAAACGCGAAAAATAAGCCTCAATGATGTCCTGCTCTCCGTCTGTCGAAGCATCATCCATAATGACGGCCACAAAAGGAAAATCTGTCCGCTGAGCAGCAAAACCGTCAAGTGTGTCCTGGATAAAAAGGTGTTGATTATATGTCCTGCATTTAATGTGGACAAGAAAGAAATCCTCAGGAGGAATCATAAGGAAAGTATATCCTATAGTTTCTCTTCTTTAAAATCAAATTTCGGCGTAATATAACCCGGCTCTTTGCCCATAAACGAGCCGATAGCCACTTTGCGACTCGCCAATGAGAATGAAACGATGTCATTCTCCTCTGCAAGGGGAATTATATTATTCTCCCTCTTGAACGCCAAAAAATCCAAAGCAAAACTACCCCAGTTCAGGAAGTTCGCCGGAATAATGCAGGTCTGCAGATATTCTCCTGCCTCGTGATGACGGTCATAACAACGACCGGATCCACTGAACGAGAAAAGTTTCTCTCCCTGCTCGTTTTTCATGTGCATGGTAATCCAGAAACTATCAACCGGACGGGACAGACGGTACCTGATAACAATCTCCAATTCCTGGTCAGTGCGCATCGTATCCTCATAATCTCCTCCCTTGCGCCTGACACCGATCTCCAGTAATGAAAACTCACCCTTGGAAATCTCAGGGACTTGCCAGAATTTATAATTATCCGTGGCATTATCTCCGCGAAGATAATGCGTGACTACCGTATCAATATCCCCGTCATCGACCACCATGCCGTTCTGCAGGATAATACCACGCTTACACAAGGCTTTGATGCTGGTCATGTTATGGCTCACAAACAACACGGTACGGCCTTCCCCCTTACTGACATCCTGCATCTTGCCGATGGCTTTTTTCTGGAACTCGGCATCACCCACGGCGAGAACCTCGTCAACGATGAGGATTTCCGGATCCAAATGTGCGGCAACCGCAAAACCCAGACGGACTTTCATACCGGAAGAATAGCGCTTGACAGGGGTGTCGATATAGCGCTCACATCCGGAGAAAGCGACGATCTCATCAAGCCGGCTGGCTATTTCAGCCTTGTTCATACCTAAAATCGCACCGTTCATGAAGATGTTTTCACGACCGGTCATTTCGGAATGGAAACCAGTTCCGACTTCCAGCAGGGCGCCAATACGACCACGGGCACGGATAGTTCCAACAGTAGGACCGGTAACTTTGGAAAGGAGTTTCAGGAGCGTACTTTTACCGGCGCCATTCTTTCCGATAATTCCGACGACGTCTCCCTGCTCGACTTTGAAGTCGATATCGCGCAACGCCCAGACATACTCTTCATCCCCTGCAGCCGTCGCGCGGTCATTGACTGCACCAATTTTCAGATATGGATCCTCTTTCTTCAAAACGGCTGTCTGCCACCAACGGTCCAGGTCGTGCGACAAAGTCCTCGTTGAAACAAGACCGAGTCTGTATTGCTTGCCAACATGATTAAATTCAATAGCTGTAGACATATCTTATGCTTAATTTAGTTTACTGGATTATTTACAATTCAACACTGGCCCTTCTCGGCTCAAAACAACAACACGGACGTAAACCAACGATCCGGACACCGCTAGCCCGCTGAGGTCCTACCTTGGCAAATGTCGCCAACACGCTGGTCTGTCCACCAAGTCCCAAGGCACCAATTCCGGCCTCGTTTACTTTCTCTGTAATCGCCCGCTCGAAATCAGACTGAACATCATAGTTCCCTTTCGCCATCGCCTCCATCATCATCGAAGTCGCCTCATATTGAGACCGGCCGATACCGACCGCAAGCGTACAAGGACTGCATCCGAGTTTGGCCACGGCCTCCTTGGCTCGAGCCACAATCTCGTCAATCACGACATCCACGCTATGCTTATGAAAAACCCGATGGGTTATTCCGCGGATGGCGGGGCCTCCACCCAGCATCAAAACCGTAAGGCGAAGGACATCTTCATCCACGGGTTTGATCAAAATCGGGGCAGGCTTAAGCGCCCCCGGATCTTCATCCAAACCGCCCGACTGATCCAGACGGGCATAATCGTTTCCTTTGATAGCCATCGGACGGCCGGGGAGCGTCCGAAGACCCAGTTCCACACCTTCAAAAATCTGCTGCATCAATTCGCCCGAAACAACACGATTGGGACCAACTTCCAGGAACAGATGGGGAATGCCCGTATCATCACAAAGCGGGCTCCGACGGTCTTCTGCGACCAACGCATCTTCCAGCACCTGCTTCATCACCCAGCAAGTATGCCCATTCGTCTCAGAGCCGATGGCGCGACGATAGGCTTCTTTCTGATCCTCACGGAAAGTGGATCCGGCCCGGACCAGACAATCCGCAACCTTCTGTACGATTTCGTTAGTCATAGATACTCTCTCCATGGGCTGCGGCAATGATTGCCTGGTAATTCTCAACACGAATACGATGGAAAGCTTCCATCCCAAGCTCAGGGAATGCCACTACTTCCCTCTCCAAAGTCTGACTCTCAAGCAGTGCAGTCACCGGAGGGATTACGGCAAATACCGCATTGTTTTCCTTCAATGCCTGGACAGTGGCCGGGGAAATCGCCCCTTTCCCCAAATGAATCTTCACTCCCGCCTTAGACAAGGGCGCAAAACTGCTCTCTATCTCCAATTTATTGCTGGAAGTGGGCCCCACACCGGCCGGGGATACGGCCGTATGGAAGATGATCGAACCCTGAAGGTCGATACCGAGTTCGGAAAGACGTCCCTCCGCTGCAGCCTTTACAATCTTGGGAAGAACTGCATCGCGGCCGGTATAGATGTATCCGGAGATAGAGATGACATCACCTACGTGAAGAGTCGCTATTATCTCCTCTGGACAGGGAGTTTCAATCACGATGTGATCCATTATCGGTTTTTTTCTATAATCTCTGATTCTGTGATGGGATTCTCTGGCTCTCCCTTGGGGAACTCAACACAAGTCGTAAATGAGTTATCTGTCGCTACTATCGTAACCCGGGCAGCACGTTTTCCGGGCAGCCAAGAGGAAATCTCCGAATCCTCGACAATGCGGACCAAGCCCATCAGACGATGAATCTCTTCATCCGCCAGATTTGTTTCATTATAGTCTCCCAAGCCGGCATGTCCGGTTTTCAAGGCAAGAGCAACGCTAAAAGGAATGCTCATTTTCGCGGATTGGATACCCTTGATATCCTTATGGTCATGACCCTTAATCGCCATACCGTAAGTCTCAATGTGAATGCTGGAGATGGAAGCAGGATCGATGTTGTATCTATCTTTCAAAGAAATGGCTGCCTCAATGGCGGAATGAGTATGACGGCAGGCCGCATACAATTTACGGTAAATCGTCTCAACTTGAAGATAATTCTCTTTGAATTCAGTAAGATATTGAATCCGCGGATTCTCCGTCAATACCGACAGAAACCCACGTTTCCCACCGATGGCATCATCCGGTCCTTTAAAACCTGCCAAAGCACAATAAGCAGCAGTGATACCCCCGACGGCCGCATTTGCGAGGTTATAAGGTTTCAACTCCGATTCGTCTTCCTGCATTTCAAGCAATCCGGAAGCGCTTGCCGTTGCGGCAGAGACAGCCACTTTCATCTGCTCACGAGTAAACTTCATGGCCGCTGCTATAGCGACAGCAACACCGATTGTCCCGCAGGTTCCAGAAGTATGAAATCCCCGCAACTTGTGAGCAGGATTTACGGTCATGGCAAGTCTGATTGCGGCCTCATAGCCAATAACAATTCCACGCAGGACGGCATCTTCCGTCAGGCCCTCAACTTCGGCGACCGGGAGAAGAGCAGAAATGATTGATGCTCCCAAATGAATCTGACCAGCACGGTGCCCATCATCCAGTTCGGCCATATGGGCACTCATCGCATTGAGAAAAGCCGCATTGTGAAGCGTCGTCTTTTCTTGAAATCCAATAACACTTACATTCCCACCCTGTTTCATAACACGGTTCAGGAAAGTATCGCCTTGCTTCTTCAGTATCTTTGCCCCGGCGGCGGTCACTCCCTTGTAATCAAGCAGACAGAGCCGGGCCTGTTCAACCGCTTCTGCCCGAAGTTCAGAAACGGATAATCCATAGAGATAATCGACAAATATGTCCGTGATATTCATCAATAATTCAATCTTTTCCCCTCGATCCGATCCAACTGACCGGATTCAAAGGCAACGATATTGTCCATCGCCCCTTTCATCATGGAGTGGAATGCTTCATACGAAAGCCCGCCTATATGGGGCGTCAGAATGACATTATCCAGTTCCAACAACCTGTTATCCCCTCTGAGCGGCTCCTCATAATGCGTATCAAGTCCCGCAGAAAGAACCCGACCAGATAGAATAGCGTCGTACAAGTCGTCAGGATTAATCAGTTTCCCTCGGGCAGTGTTGATCACGACAGCACCCGGCTTCATCAATGAAAGAGTACAGACGTTGAGCATCTCAACATTGTCTGGAGTAAGCGGGCAGTGAAAACTCAGGATATCAACTTTGGGGAGCATCTCACTGAATATCGGGAAATAAGTCAATCCCAGTTCCTTCTCGACAGTCTCCGGTTGACGGAATACATCCGTATATAAGACAACGGCTCCAAACGCATTCAACAGGCGGGCTACCATTCTTCCGATATTTCCCATCCCGACGAGGCCAACAGTCTTTCCGTGCAGTTCCCGAGTCTGGAGGCCCGATGCCTGTTTGGCCCACACTCCGGAATGAGTCTGCTTGTTAATCCGAGGCAACTGCTTCAGACAAGCGAGAATCAAAGTGAGGGTATGTTCTGCGACGCTTTGGGCGTTTACACCAGCGTTCACATAGACGGGAATCCCACGCTGTTTAATCGCTGCCAGATCCAGCATCTCGGTACCTACCCCTGTCCTTTGGATCATTTTGAGTTGAGGGGCGGCATCCAGCACCTCTGCATCAATTGACAGTCTGCCGCTCACCAAGAAGTAATCTGCATCTGCAGCCTGACGAATCAAGCACTCCCTGTTGAGAGAATCCAACGTCTCGACAGAAAAGCCATTGGGGACAACCGAGCGGAGTATGTCCCAAGGAAGCCCGGAGTAAGAAGCCGTATGAAGAATCTTTCTCACGATGCCGTTTTCATCTCGTCCTGATGAAGGGTAGCATAGCAAATACTCGATAGTAACAGCGTAATGATGACAGTAACAATCGGCCTGAACCATTGAACCAATACAACAGTATCAACGGCCCAATGATGGTAGATTCGATCCATTGACAGGAAGACAAAAGGGTGCAGGATATAAACCCACATTGAGTAACGTTTCCCGATTTCCTGTATGACGCCGCGATGCCTGTCAGGGTACTTTACTGCATAGATGAACAAAGCAAATACCTGAGGGAAAGTCATAATGTTCACCCCGAAGTCACGCCCCATCACTCTCCTTTCAACAAGGCACAACAAAGTCGCGATTAGAGCAATAAGAATAAGCACCACGTCAGAAACCCGGATTTTATCTCGATTCGCATGAATCCAATGGCCGGCAAAGAAAAAGGGTAGGCCTTCTATCAACCAGTTCTTATAATACATATTAGGCATAACAACACCCAAAAGATGGGCCCCTTGAGCCAAAAAAATATATATGACAAACAGCAGAACTGAACAGAAATAGAACAACTTAATCTTATCGTATTTCCAAATTAATCCGAAAACAAGATAATCATAGAGAAGCGCAAAAAGGAACCATAACTGGCTAACTATGATAAACGTCTTGTTAAAGATTCCAAACGCCCATAAATCTGACCTTGTAACCAGATAAGATCCTTTCAAAGCGAAGGCGAACAACACATAAAACAAGGATGACCACAAGACCACCGTTGAAATATGTTTTATTTTTCTCCGAATAATCGTATCATCGTATTTCTCTTGATAAAAGCAAAAATACCCCGATACCATAAAGAAGAATGGAACGCAGAAACGGCTGATTGCTTGTACGGCAATTCCGACCACTCCGGGGAATTCACAATGCATGAACACCACGCAAAAGCAGGCAAACCCTTTTATGAAATCCAAACAACTATTGTACTTTTTCATTGCCATTCTCATCTCTATCTCAGAAGAAAGGACAATCTGCCATTTCAACGCTTTAAGAATTCAGTCGCTTAAAAATGGTCAAACAACTCAAAATACATGGCTTCATTCTGGATGACGCCATAGGCTTCAGCCCTACGAAGTATTCTCTCTGCCCATGCCTTATGAGGCCCAATTTCATTCATCCCTTTCGTCCCCTTCACGACTCCTCCGGAAGTATGCATTATCTGATACGCGTCATCGTACTCGTCCTTCGTGACGGCCAGCATGCCATTGATGTAATTCAAATGCGAAGGATGAATGCAAGTCTTTCCCATGAAGCCATTCGCCTGGTCAAGCACCAGTTCTCTCATCAATCCGTCAACGGCGTCATTGACAATAGCCTTCCGTTTCAAGAGCGTCTGCTGAAGATCCACCTTGGGAAGTTCGGTCATTGTCTTCATGCTCTTGTTTGCCTTGAAATACTCCCACACCGGACCGGAAACCGTGTAATCGTTTTCGCGAGTGAATACATTGAGAATATCCATCAGACAATTGCTGACCGTCAGGATATCGTAAATGGTGTAGTTGATTCCCCGGCGTACACCGAAGCAGGACGAAAAATCAGTCCCTCCCACACGGATATTCAGGACAAGATTCTTGTACTTATCCAGCACGGACTTGATGGCGATCAGTTCATCCAGACGCGATTCCTTGTACGCAACACGGCGATCCTCGATAATCGGCATGCCATAGATTACCTCTCCGAACCGATCATTCAGTTCTTTCAGGTGGCACATATAGCCTTCTGCCGTCACGCTGTTGAACTTGGGAAAATTGATGCCGGTGATAAACTTGACATGCTCGGGTTTCAGCATGGAACTGAAGTGGTGGAACTGCTCAAGATTACGGACACGGAAGAAAACCAGAGGAATATCGTTGTAGTCCAACGCCCCCTCTTTGACAAGCCTATCCAACTCATCCAGCAGATGAATCGAATTTAGTTCCGCGGCGGGAACGTCTTGCTCGGGGCAGGCATCCTCGAAACACATTACCATGGATGTGAGCCCCGGATAACTCCTGTCAACAATCTTTTGGACGAAATCCTTCGTTCCGGGCATGTACATCGTGGCGCCCAGGCAATACTGAAGCAAAGAGCGGTCCGTGTACTTGTTGAAGTTCACGGGATCCTTTACGAAGGTGAAATGAGGATTATACTGATGATGTTTCATTTCTCTCAAAAAAGTTCATAAATATCCTTCCGCATGATAGACTCTCCCCGTTCATCCAAAACATCCATCGTTTGAAGGATATGTCTCATCTTTTCGTCCACTTCCCGATAAGAACCGGCCCTGACTGTGAAAGAGACGATCCGCTCACTTGACGACATATCGCCGGAGCACATCATGCCCGTAGGTTTATTTGCATACAACGTATCAATGCTCCCGTCGGCTTTCAGTTCATCGCATCCCACCAACGCTGAAAAGACCCCTTTACGTGGAAAAACATGATAGGTCGCATAAACGGGGAGCGAGGGTTGATGTATTCTCAACTCAGGCTTCAACCCAAGGAAGGCATCCGCCGAAGTGGTTATGATATCCACCCCGGTCATATCCTGGACAACCCGGAAACTCAGATTGCCTCCGAACCGAATCCCGAACTCGATGACGGACACATCACTGTCCGTCACGATTGCCTGAATGTATAAAGGTCCGTTTTCAATGCCTAAAGCAGTCGCAATCCGATTGCTGATGACATGACAACGCCGCTTCATTTCATCGGATATCCGGGCGGGAATCAATGAGCCGTAAGAGAGCGTCAGGATGTCGCCGGTGTATTTTCTTTTCTCCTTGATATCCAATATGACGGCCTCTCCATCGGCCACGAAACAATCTATCTGGATTTCGGGCCCCTGGACGAATTCCTCCACGATAGCCTGCTGATTGCGACTCAACGTCAAGGCCTTCTCCACAGCATCCTTCAATTCCTGGGAGTTCCCCACTTTCGTGATACCGATCGAGCCGGAAGCATCGGACGGTTTTACGACCAAAGGATACCGAAGCCCCTCGTCCTGAATATCATCGATGGACAGCACCATCCGGAAATCCGAGGTGGGAACACCTCTCGATTTCAGCCATGCCTTCATCTTGTTCTTGTTCGTGACAACCAGAGAGGTCTCATAACTGTAGGGATGGTCAATTCCCAATCTTTCCGCGACATAAGCCCCCACCGGTATCGCCCTGTCGGTACACAAATCCATGATGTACCGGGCATTCTCTTTCCGGCAAATCTGTTCCACTACGGCCGCGTCCAACGTACTCTCCTGATAATGGATATCAACATGATCCTTGGCGAAAGGATGAGGGAGATAGTCAATCAGGACCGTCCAGTATCCTTTCTGCCTGAGATAATCAGCCAATACCGCATGAGGCCTGACACCTCCCAAAATCACAACCGTATTCAGCCCTTGCATTTCAAATCGTTCAATTCTTTCACCATTCCGTTCATGACCTCCTCCCCATAGCGCTGATCGACTGGCAGAGGAAGCATCTGTGATGCAAGACAATACTCCAAACTGGCGTCATCGACCCAATCCAAAACGCCCGGCCAATAACAAGCGATGAACACTTTTTCGGCAATAAGCCTCTCCCGCACCCCCTTGACCGAAGCCAAATAAGGGTAAATCATCGGAACAGCATCGTCCTCAAGATCCAGGGCAATCTTGTTGGATTCGCCTAGTTCGCTTTCCAGCAGACGGTAATTCGCTCGACGCCGGCAGGCGACCCCATCATAATCGATACCTCGCATCAACCGATGTGTGAGTCTTGACATCCGACGGACAGGCTGGCCCGAAAGGCGGTCATCATTCTTCCGGAAATCATCATAACCAGCCTCAGCCCCCTGGTCGATACGCCTAAGAAGGTGGCTCATCCGATCATAAGACTCGTCCTGCTCTAACTCACCGACAAGCAGTAGTTTGTCCGTATAAAGATACGCGCCGTCCGGCACGCCAAAGAACTTACGGCAGGAATAGAAAGTGTCAATTCCCTTCACCGGAGTGGCATAAAAGGCCTGCGTATTGTCAATGATCAGACTCGTGCCATACTGTTCAGCCAAATGCTCGACATACCGCTGCTTCAATCCGAAATAATTCACATAGAGCAGCGCCTCACCTGCTTTGACGGAAAGACTATCCTTCAACTCTAAACGCTCATCCACGTGGTAAAACACATACTGAACGCCCAGTTTCTCAAAAGGCTCCAGAACCACCGAACAGATATAATAGGGCAGGTAAACCTTTTTATATCCTCGGGACTGCAGAATATACTCAAGACAGTTGCGCCCGGTATTCAAGCGAAGGGCATCTTTGTGATACTCTTCCACCTGAGGCAGTTCCAGACTGAAATACCCGCCGACAGGCTCCGTCATCTTACAACCACTCGCAGCCATTCCCGTTGATGTGTAATGGCATGTTCCAGTTCTTCGGCCGATTTGAAAGAAAGGACCAGCGTACCAATGGCGTTATTCGCGCCTTCGAATGCTTCCACTCGATCTCCACTTTCCACCCAAAGGTCCTCCTCCACAATCTCTCCGGAGAAAGACGGCGCAATCTCAAGATGGTCAAAGAGACCTCCCTGGTCGGCGTGCAGGATAACCTCTGCCCAATACCCGTTGTAAGGCTTCTGTTCGATAGGGTCAACAATCGGATCCCCCACAACCGCACGGGTAATGGCGGTAATCATGTCCACGCCTGTTGCATATCGCAGCATCTCGCACAGACGGTTGCCTCCCCCTCGGGGCGTCAGTTCCATGATATAGGGCTTGCCATTGGTTCCGATACGCGTCTCAATGTTATAGACAACCGTTTTCAGACCGAGCAGCGTAATCAGCCGCTGAATCTCGGAAGTCAGATACGCCTCCTGTTCCTCCGTGAAAGTGGACGGCCAGGAATAGGCAGCGGGCGTGTACGGATTGACGGCATTCGCATCAAAGCGCTGGGCACAAAAACTCGTGAACGCCAGTTTGCCGTCTATGGACATACTGTCCGTATCGGAAGAACAGCCCTGTTTCTCGATAAACTCTTCGACAATGATATGACCGGAAAGGGAGTTCTTCCAGGCATGCTCGAGGGCCGGTTTCAAATCTTCCACCGAATCCACGCGGGTCACGCCCTTACTTCCCGCAGAGTCCGTGGGCTTGACAATGACCGGGAAAGAGAAAGAGCAAGCCTCTTTCATCGCCTTTTCGACACTGTCAAAACCCTGATGCCTCGGGACATTGAAACCGTTTTTCTCCAGAAAATCCCGGAACTTGTCCTTGTTCTGGAGAATCTCCACGGATTCAAACGGTCCGAAGGAGGGCAGCCTCATCTTATTCTGGACATAGGATGCGGAAATCACACCAGGATCACAGGCAAAAGACATGATACCGTCTATCTTGAGCCGTTGTGCCTCCCGCAGTACGGCTTCCTTGTCGACGATGCTCACATTGCAATACGCATCGCTCCATTTGTGCGCTATGTTGTTAGGCAGATAATCCGCCGTGATAACATAGTAACCCTGGCGATGGGCGGCATCGATCACAGGCTTGAGGTAACGAAGACCTCCCAACAGCATCAGTTTCTTCATGCTATCCTTCCGCTCCCTACAATCCTTTTTTATTTCGGAGAGACAATCGCCTCCGGATAATACTCCTCAATCACCCGCTTCACCAAAGCAACCTGCTTCGCGCGTTTCCTTGCATCCGCCTCCGTGGTATCCCAACTATGCGTAGCGGCAACGGAACCTCCGGTCTTCAGATACACAGGCGCGCAAATGCGAATGAACTCCGGCACTTCATAGTGACGGATGAAACCGCCCGAGGATTTCGGGTTCTCCGTGTGAAGATCAATCGGAATATCAATGGCAGCGCGGATGGCAGCAAGCATCTGAAGCTGGATATCACGGACGGGATTGAACGAGTTCGCGCCCAGGGACTCCATCAACTTGGCAGAGCAAGGATTCCCATGACCGGTATGGGCCGATACTTTAAAGTGGCAATCTTTCGGGATGAATCCCTGCTCCCGCATCTGACCGAGTAGCCAAAGAGCGCCTTCGTCATAGACCATGAAGGAACGACAACCCAGGCGGGCGGCTCGCCGGACATCTTCGACAGCACGGACTATCTGCTCCTGACCTCTTAGGCGGTATCCCATGCGCTGACCTTCTTCCGTATGGACGGACGCTGATGTGTCTGTCGTGGCACGAGGACCGATAGCCAGAATCAGTTCTACCTTCCACTTGTCAGCGTACTCGACCATCTGGGCGATTTCGCTGTCAAGCAGCGTCCAGATACCTTTAGTCTGCGTGACCCGATGAATCTGGATGCCATAACCGTCCAGCGCCTCCAGCAGCGCTTTCATCGTACCGGGCGCTTGAATGCCGGGAACTTCGAAACGATACTGGCCGCCATCTTCAAACCGCTTTTCCGATGTCGGGAGCGAATAAAGGTCTCCTTCCGGCATTCCTATAGACGCAAGAAAGGCTCTTGTTTCTTTCATAACCAAATTAATTTATTCCCATTTAATGGGAGTTGTTGAGATATTACCAAATTCCGTCGAGAAAACAATCATAAAATAGGGACTCAGTTTTCGGGACGTTGAAATGTCCATATAACCGCTTGTGATTTCTTCCTCGGTAAATCTTCTACAAATAGTTTCAGAGGCTGGAATACTGCGACCGCCATCTTTGCCACAAAAAGAAATTGAGAGAGGTGTCGCATTCACACTCTCAAAAAAGACCTTTCTCTCTTTTGCTGCTGAAAGGATCCTCTTATCAACCATTATCCATGAAGTAAAAGCACTGTTTCTATCACCGTCTGTGATTCGCGCTTGGTAGGATCCATAATCAAGATCTGTAAGTCGAATACCTTCCGAATCCACATCAACCAAGGAAAGAAGAACGCCATCTTTATAAATCTCCACAGTTCCTTTTGAAGACGATAAATTCAAAACGACCTCTTCACCGACAAAATAGCAGGACTTATCACCTTTATCGGTACAGATATCATTGTTGTACTCAAACGAGACTGGGCTCTCATCAAAGACCGTCACAAACTCAGAGACGGGTGTATAATTCAAGTTTCTCTCCAAATACTTGTACCTGAAAGCCCTTTTGAAAGAACGGAGAATCGATTCTTGAAAAACCGAACGAGAAACTGTACGCCTTCTGCATCCACTTTGAATGGCTTCTGTAACTTGCACCCGGGCAGTGGAGCCTTTCTGATCCCGAACGATATCCGTGATCATGGCGACATGCCCATTTGTCCACAAAACATCAGCAATGTGGAACCCGTCAAGGTCGGAAAAATCCAATTGCTCCATTTCTTCTGAGGAATCAAAATCATAAGTGGTGCAAATAGGGGTCAGCCCTAATGCATAGGAAACCAGGCTGCTACAAACCACACCATAATAAGAACGACAGTTCGCTCCGTTATAAGGAGATTCATCTATCCTCTCGGTATAAATCCGGCTCCTTGGATTATGGATGGCAGTCATGAAGGTATGAAAACTGATATTGTTCCCGACGAAAGTACCTAACTCCTTTACAGACGAATAAATCATTCCTCTGTAACTGTTATTTGGCTGATATGTCCCCGTATTATATGCAATCGGCTCCAGTGGCGTAAACGTAATATTCGTCAACTGGTAGGCTTTCTTGACTGCATTGATGGCCCCCTGATACTGTTCTTCACTCATTGAAGGATGTCGGAAACGCTGCTCCGAACGTAGACCATCCTCCTCTATTTTAGCCTGCTCTTCCACCCATGTCAGATTGGAAGCATCCGCTTCGACTAGCGGAATCTTTTCGCAAGAAAGTGCGAAAAGGAAGAGAACAAAGACAAATCTGATATGGGCCGACTTAATCAAGTCAATGAAGGATCAGGGAAAGGATTTGATCGAGATCGGAAGAACTCAAGTTATGGTGCATGGGCAGGCAAATCACGCTGTCTGCCATCTTATGTGCCTTGGGAAGATTCTCCGGAGTTGCGCTCGGGAGTCCCCGATAGGTGCTGAAGGTGCTGATAAGCGGATAGAAATACCGCCGCCCCAATACACCGTTCCGCTTCATCTTGAAATACAATTCATCCCGCGTCATCCCGTATTCTTCCGCATCCACGAAAATGGGGAAATAAGAATAGTTGTGACGGACACCAGGCATATCGTCAAAGAAGGTGATGCCCGGGACGTCACGCAGTGCTTCCCGATACCGGATGGCAACCTGATGCCGCGCTTCGATGGCCGCATCCACCTGCTGGAGATTCAGCAGCCCATAGGCGGAACGGACTTCGTCCATCTTGCTGTTGATGCCGGGGCCTACGACCTCCGTCTCTCCGGCGAAGCCGAAGTTCTTCAGATAGTCAATGCGTTTTTTCGTCTCTGCGTCGTGCATCACCATGGCTCCCCCCTCGATCGTATTGAACACTTTCGTCGCGTGGAAACTGAGTGTGGACAAATCTCCGGCGTTCAAAATGCTTTCCCCATTCACCTCCACACCAAATGCATGGGCTGCATCATAAATGACCTTCATGCCATACTTGTCGGCAATCTCCTGAATCCGTTTGGTGTCGCACGGCTTCCCGTACACATGCACCGGCATGATGGCACTCGTTTTCGGCGTAATGGCCGCCTCGATCTTGTCCGGATCGATGTTCCCGGTAGCGGGATCGATATCGACGAAAACCGGCTTGCAATTGTTCCACCAGATTGAGTGCGTCGTCGCGACGAAACTGTAGGGTGTCGTAATGACCTCTCCGTTTACACGGAGGGCCTGCAGCGCAGTCAACAGCGGGAGCGTCCCGTTCGTAAACAAACTGATATACGGGACTTTAAGGTACTCGCACAACGCTGCTTCCAGTTTCTTGTGGAAGGAGCCGTTGTTGGTAATCCATTGGCTGTCCCAAATCTCCTGGAGCAAAACATTGAACTCCTCCAAATCCGGAAGAAGAGGGGACGTAACTGTGATCTGATTGTTTTCTGTCATCTTACACCGTATCCATGAAACTCTTCTGCACCTTGTTGAACACCACGATACCGAAGGCGAGGAGAGCGACCATGAAGACAAAACTATAAATGAGCCAGCGCCAGCCGACGAACTCGCCGCAGCCCAGGAAACCATACTTGAACGTCTCGATGATCGGTGTTACAGGATTGAGACACATCAGTTTATGGACCGGTATTCCGAAATACTGCATGCTCTTCGTCTGGCTCAGCGGATAGACGATAGGAGTAGCGTACATCCAGAGTTGGACCAGGAAAGAGAACAGAATCTGCAGATCACGATACTTGGTCGTCATGGAAGAAATAATCGTTCCGAAGCCCAAGGCGAGTCCGGCCAGCATGAAGACCATGACAGGGGCCAGAAGAGCATACCAGGTAAGATGTGCCTGGCAGGTGGGATCCGTGAAATAGTAGATGATATACACGATGACGAAGAAACCGAACTGGATGCCAAAACGCAACAGATTACTGGTCACATTGGCGATCGGCGTCACCAGCCGGGGGAAATACACCTTTCCGAACATGCCGGCATTGGCGACAAACGTGTTCGACGTATTGTTGAGGCTCATGGCGAAATACTGCCACATGCAGGTTCCCGCCAGATAGAACAACGGCCGGGGAACGCCATCCGTAGGGATTCCCGCGATGCCGCCGAACACAATCATGTACATCAAAACCGTGAGGGCAGGCTGGATGACAAACCAGGCAGGACCCAGGATGGTCTGCTTGTACTGGGTGATGATATTCCGCTTGATGAACAGGGCGCACAAGTCCCTGTAACGCCAAAGTTCCTTGAAATCGACCGATAGGAGTTTGTCTTTCGGTTCGATGACGATGTCCCATTTTTCCCCCTGGACGGAGTTCTTTGCTTCTGCCATATCTAATGTGATCTTTTATGCTTGAACAAAATGTTTCCTACCGTACCCCAGAAGTAGCGCCAGTCAGTGGCGAAGGGGTGCTTGTGGTAGGCTTCGATATATCTCTTTTCCGAGGCCTGGACGTCCTCGATGGTCTCGGGGGTTTTCTCATCGTAATAGAACGGAGGCAGCAGTCCCGGCTTCACGCTGATGTGAAGTTCTTGCATTTCAGGAGTATACATCTTGAAATACTGCCGACTGAGCGGACGGACGCCCACTAGTTTCATCTGCCCCTTGAAAATGTTGATGAACATAGGCAATTCATCAAACCAGGTACTGCGGAGTTTGCGCCCCCAGAAGTTCACACGGTAATCATGCGCGAATTTTCCGCCTTTCTGCAATCCTTCATGCTCCAGGATGTAGGGCTGCAGATACTCTGAATAAGGGAACATCGTCCGGAACTTATACACACCGATCATTTTTCCCTTATATCCGACCCGGTTCAACTTCACGAGGGCCCCGTAAGTGGGATCATCGTCCCAGATGGGCTTGCGGAACTTTTGCCCGAGGATGAAGTACTCGCCCTGATGGAACCGTTCGTCCACCACCTCGAATCCGGCCCGATACATCCGGCCCAGCAATTCCACGCGGCTGTAACTGCGATTTTTTCCCTTCGTAACCCACATATAGAACCAACGGGTCAGTTTAAGCCGCGCGCAGAACCTATGCCAGAAATAATGAAAGCCATAGATGATCTTGCCAATGAAACCTGGATACGAGCGGAGAATAATCTGTTCCTTCAGTCCAGATGTCCGGGAATGGCACCAAAGGTACCCGCCATCCACCATCGTTTCGTTCGCCTTGTTCAGGAAGGTGTTCAAGTGACGGATACGGGTAAGGCCAAGCTTGTTAATGATGAGCCGAGGATGGTGGCCTCTCAAGGTCTCAAGGGCCTTCCCGTCGTCGGTGTTGACGATAAATGTGCTCTCATCGAACTCTTCACGATGATTCTCCAGCCAGGCCAGAATATCGCCCAAGGCCATGCTCTTCGTCACATTGTGAATCCTTTCCAAGTCCACGTTGCCCACCAAATGTTCCTCCAGCTTGGCACCGTTCTCCACGCCAATCTCGGAGTAATTCTTCGGAATATACTCCTCCTCGTGCTGAAGTTCGACCCAGGGCTTACGCTTGAACAGGCTCATTACAGGAATTTACGAATCGCGGTACAAACGGTATCTATCTGCTCATCCGTGAGGTACGGGTGCAGAGGGAGGGAAAGGACGCGGGAGCAGAGCGACTTTGCGACGGGGCAGAGATTCAGATTTCTCGACTTCGCCTGCGGCTCCGCTCGAAATGACAAGCTGCTGAACGCCGTCTGCAGGTGCATCGGCTTCGGGTAGTAGACCATCGAGGGGATGCCCTCGGCCTTCAGGGCCGCCTGGAGGGCGTCGCGCTGGGCACCGTCCTGGAGTTTGATGGTGTACTGGGCCCAGCTGGAGCGGAAACCATCCGGAATGATCGGCGTCGCGACGATATCCTTCAAACGCTCCGTATACTTATCGGCCGCGGCATTGATATCATCCAGCTCATACTCGGCAAACGCCTTGAACTTGACCTGCAGAACCGCCGCCTGCACGGTATCCAAGCGAGAATTGAACCCAATCCGAACATTGTCATATTTGAACTGCCCCTTGCCGTGTACACGGTAAGAATCGACCAGCGCCGCCCATTCATCATTATCCGTGAAAACGGCACCGCCGTCACCATAACAGCCGACGGGTTTGGCAGGGAAGAACGAGGTCGTTGCGATGTCACCGAAGGAACAGGCGCGCTTTTCGCCGATAGTTCCTCCGAAACCCTGCGCTCCGTCTTCGAGAATCAGGAGGCCATACTTATCGGAAACGGTCCGGATAGCCTGATAATCGGCCGGGAGTCCGAAAAGGTCGACTGCGACTACGACGCGAGGGCGGAGACGCCCCTCAGCTAAAACCGCCTGGATGGCTCGCTCCAAATCCGCAGCGTCGATATTAAACGTATCCTCACAAACATCTACGAAAA
>JAEEGK010001733.1_pt1 | contig 54555 bp, 45 predicted proteins | sample 8958771 | NCBI WGS metagenome assembly JAEEGK01 (sample SAMN16246547, study PRJNA631951) | gut metagenome | biome: gut microbiome; feature: rumen; material: SC-attached | host: Bos | place: Iran: Karaj | collected 2018-10 | reverse complement strand
AGGTGGTATCCGTCATCCAGATCTGGTCGGGCATCTGCATGGGCACATGGCGCATGTTGAAGGCGACCTTCGGGACATGCTCGTAGTCATAGATCTCCCGGTACAGGTTCGGCTCCGCAACATCCTGCAGATCGTAACGGTATTTGGCCTGCATGAGCAGGTTGGTGGTCTGGTCAAATTTCAGCATTTGTCTTCTCCTGACTGCGGGCGGTTATTTCAGTTCATCGATGAAGGCGGCGACGCGGTCAAGGCCTTCGTTGATCTTGTCGGTGGAAATCGCATAGGACAGCCGGCAGAAGCCTTCCGCCTCAAAGGCGATGCCGGGGACAACGGCGACGTGTTTTTCCGCGAGGAGCATTTCAGCGAAATCCATGGAATCCTCCAGGACGCGGCCGTGATAGGTGCGGCCGATCAGTTTGCGGATGTTCATCATCACGTAGAAGGCACCCTCCGGCTTCAGGCAGCTGATGCCCTCAATCCCGTTGATCCGCTCCACCATGACATTGCGCCGGATCTCGAACTGCTGGCGCATCTCCTCCACGCAGGTCTGGTCCCCGTCAAGGGCGACGGCGGCCGCATGCTGGGCGATGGAGTTGGCGTTGCTGGTCGCCTGGGACTGGAAGGCGCTCATGGCGGCGATTTCCTGCCGGGGTGCGGCACAGTAGCCGATCCGCCAGCCGGTCATCGCATAGGCCTTGGAAACGCCGTTGACAATGAATGTCTGCGCCTTGATCTGTTCGCCGAGCTGGGCGATGGACAGGTGCTGGCGTCCGTCATAGAGCAGTTTCTCGTAAATCTCGTCGGAGACGATGTAGAAGGGATGCGTAACGGCGAGGTTGCCCACATACTCCAGCTGTTCCCGGGTCCAGACAGAACCGTTCGGGTTGGAGGGAGAGGTGATGATGATCGCCTTCGTCCGGCGGGAAACCTTGGACGCGATATCCCGGTTGCTGGGGATAAAACGGTTCTCTTCATTGGTGGGGATAAAGACCGGGACACCACCGGCCATGCGGACGAGTTCCGGATAGGAAACCCAGCAGGGGGTCGGGATCAGGACTTCATCACCGGGGTCGAGAATCGTCTGGAAAATCGTGAAAAGGGAATGCTTGGCGCCGTTGGACACCAGGATCTCCTGCGGAGAGTAGGTGAGCCCGTGGTCCCGCTCCATTTTCCGGGTGATGGCCATGCGCAGTTCCATGGTACCGGGAACCGGCGTATAACGGGTCATGCCCAGGTCCAGCGCTTCCTTCGCGGCCTCGCAGATGTGCGGAGGTGTGGGAAAGTCCGGCTCACCGGCACCGAAACCGATCACGTTGAGGCCGGAAGCTTTCATTTCCTTGGCCCGGGAATCGATCTGCAGCGTCAGGGAGGGAGCAATGTTGAGACAACGATGGGAAATCGTCAGCGCCATGGGGAAGTACCTCCATTCCTATACAAAGCGTGCCTGCGAAAGCACGAAGGTATTATAATGGGAATTCCGGGGTAACACAAGGCAAATACATTAAAAGACCCAAATTAATCAAAACATGCGCAATAACGAAAAAACCGGAGGGACATCATCCGATGTCCCTCCGGTCTGACAGTCTGAATTGCTCAGTTCAGGCCACCGAGGTTTTCCTTCACGCCGGCGGCTTCGATCCATTCAGCAACGGTTGTGTCGTAAACCTGATCCTGCGCGGAGGACAGAAGCGCGTCATGGATGGAATCCTTTACGGTATCCAGCGCGACGGCGCCTTCCGGTACGTCGGATTCATACTTGATGATATAGTAGCCGTAGGTATCGCTCGCGACTTTGCCGGAGACATCGCCGACCTTTTCCAGGGCCATGGCGGCATCCACAAAGGCGGCGTCAAAGCGGGTCATTCCGGCAGCCACCGCATAGCCGCTTTCAGCAGTGGGAGTACCGGCCTTCATGCCGGGATCTTCGTTTTTCTCCTCAGACACCTTGGCCCAGTCTTCTCCGTTGGCCAGGGCTTCCACCACGGCGTCCGCATCCGCGTCGATATTGGCGAAAGCGGCCTTCTTCGCGGCATCCAGCTCCGCCTGGGCGGCTTCGAGCTCTGCCTTCGCAGCGTCCAGGTCCGCCTGTGCGGCGGTTTTGGCATCCTCGGCAGCCGCTTCATCATCCAGCACAGCCTGCGCAGACGTAATCTTGCTGTTCGCGGCGGTTACCTTGGCCTGGGCATCGGAAATGGCTTTGCTGTCCTCATCCTTGAACTTGATGAGGATCTGCTTCACGCGGCGTACACCGGCAGGCGCCCAGTACAGGGTGGTGGATCCGTTTGCAGCATTGGCGTAGGAACCGGCGTTCTCGGCGTACTTTTCCTGGTCGGCAGCTACTTTGCTGTCAAAATCCGCCTGGATTTCTTCATCCGTGACAGCCACATCGCGGATGATATATTCCTTGACTTTACCATTAATGATATTTTTCCGGGCACCGTCCACATAGTAGTCCATAGACACAGTGGCTTTTCCAAGCGCTTCGGAAATCGTCTCATCCATCTTCGCGGTCACAGCTTCTTCCAACGCATCACCTTCCAGCGTGGTATCAGCAAAGAACTCGGATTTGAATTCCTCACGTGCCGATTCAAAAGTGGATTTTGCGCTTTCCTGAGCACGCGCTTCTTCTTCTTCGGTCAGCACGTCCAGCTCCAATTCCGCTGCTTTGGCGTTGAGGACAAGGCTTTTTTTCAGTGTGTCAACCGTGGAGTTGCGGACAGCTTCAATCACTGCCGGATTCGTATAGTCCAGGGACTGACCGAACATGCTGTAGTAGGATGACATATAAGCCATCTGGTATTCCTGCTCAGCAAGGAACTGCTTCTTGTTAATTACCTGATCGCCCAGGGTCAGGATCGGCGTGGCGTCGTCCACAGCCTGGTCCTTTTTAATCAGTTCACAGCCGGACAGCAGCAGAACCGCTGCCATCAGAAGAACCAGCAAGGTTTTTTTACGCATGGGGGACATCTCCAATCATACAAGTATTCAGATCCGTAACTTCCGGTATTATAACAAATCCGGAGGGGAAGGGCAAGGGAAAATCATGGTACCAGGGGCATCAGGGTCATCAGCTGGTTGACTTCATCAGGCATGGCGGCGGAAATCCGCTGGAAGATGCGCATGACACCGGAGGCGATTTCCATGGACAGCTTTTTGCCCTCCTCGGTGCGGCCGGAATTATTCAGGTCGCTGAGGGTGATCACCCGCTGGCTTTCCCCGTCAAAGTCGAGGGCGATCTTTTCTCCTTTTCCGATGGTATAGTCCGCGGCAAACAGTTCGCTGCCGGAAACGGTGACCGAGATGGTGCCTTTTCCTTCGCCGGTTTTTTCCGTGGCGCCGGCAGCCTTCAGGCCGACAGCCATCCGTTCACCGGAACTGTTTTTACCGGCGGGAGCATCGATGGACGCGGTCAGATCGTAGCTGTAGCCGCGGCTGTCCGCCTTCAGGTCGAACTGTGCGCTTGTTTCGCCGGGAATAGTGCCATGCCCCGCAATGACGGTACCGACCATTCCAAAGTCAACATGGGCGGTGGCGGTTTTGTCGGCCAGGTCGGCTGCACAGTATATATCATTGCCGGCTTCACTGATATACAGTGTCATCCCGGGGAACTTCTCATCAGGAGTGGCAGCAACACTTTCCATCCATTGGCTGACCATTTCACCGGGATTTTCAAAACCTGCTTTTTTGTAATAGGAAGCCAGCTTTTCCGACTGGAGCATATCCCGGTAATCGCTGAGCACCAGGACCAGCAGTTCCTTCAGCGTGAGGCTGACCGGGCGGCGGGAAGTGAAGGTTTTGCCTTCGAACTCCCAGGAACCTTTTTCCTCATCGCCGCACTTTTCTTTCAGGTGGGCCCGCAGGTTTTTAACGAACTGATCCTGCGCTTCCCGGAAAAGCCGCATATCTTCAGCGGTGGCGGACGGGAAAGAAGGCATTTCGCCGGTATAATTCATGTCTTCCTTTGTCATGAGGATGACGGAATCCTCCGGGAAGAAATCGGTTTTCATGCGCATGGCGTCGTCCGACAGCTTCATGGCAACATAAAGGATATCCTGGTCCTTCAGCCGCAGGTCCATCCGGACAGCGTTCTCATCCACGGTCGTCCCGATGGTCGCGTTGTTGACCAGGGCGGTGACAGCGCTGAAGGTTTTGCGGAAGGATTCGTCCGCAAGGTCCGCGTTCTGCGGAAGCAGGTCATTGATTCCCTGCTCATTCAGCCGCATGGAGAACGTAACGTTCATCGGAGGAGTCAGCGCGGCAGGACCGTCGTCCCGGCGGTTGAGATTCCCCACAATAATCGCCGCGACGGCGATGACCGCAATCAGCGCAAAGACGATCAGCAGTTTTCCACGGTTACCCAGGTTTTTCATGATACTTCCTCCCGTATGATCCAGCTATGTTTATTTGTTATGGTAGGACATGACCTCACCCGGCGAGGAGTCCTGGTGCTCCTGGTTGATGGCTTCCAGGTCCGCCTTCCGGGGTGTGGGCATGCAGTAGGGGCAGATGGTCAGTTTGGAATAAGGCGCTTCGTCCAGCTCCCCGTAAGTGAAGTGAGTAAGCGGCAGGAATTTCTGCTTTACGCTGGCACAGTCGGCAACGGCGTGATACATGGAACCGCCGTTGGGATTGTAGTACAGCGGGGTATCGTCATCCGGAATGATGACCTCGCGGCCTTCATAATCCTCCCATATGACCATTTTGACGCAGCTGGTGTCCTTCCGCTTTTTGATCAGGTCGGCGAGGACTTTCATGCTGTATCCATCGGCGTTCTTGTTTTTCTGGGTGCGGATACATCCGTGACTGGCGCGGGAGCCCAGTTTCGGTTCGTAGGGTTTGTAGTTTTTGCTGCCGTCCCCGTTTTTGATGTACGGAACTTCATGCAGGTAATCGGCCGCGTTGAACTTCAGCGCGTAGTCGCAGTGCATATTGCCGTCGATCAGGGCACCGGTTTTGGTGTAGATGATCAGGTATTCACCGGAACGGGTTTCGTTATAGGGCTGCTTGCTGTTGTAAAGCCCGGTGGAAACGGCCAGGGAAGTCTCCAGATGTCCGTCTTTGAACAGGTACAGGCGCTGGGTCAGCTTGTCGATAATGATGCCGTAGTTCTGGTTGACTTTGACCTGTTTGAGCTTTTTGGTCTGGATGTATCCGGTGACAAAGGCGTTGAAATTTTTCACCTTGCTGTCGTGAAAACTGGTGGAATAGGTTTCCACCAGGGACCAGCCGTTGTCATACTGCTCCAGAACGTGAAGCGCCTGGCTCTGGCCGGTGACCATACCGATGGCCTCACTGGACTCGTCCGGCTCAGCATACAGGACGGTCTGTTTGTTCATGTTGATATCCGCAACGGTGACCGGCGCGGTGAGCATGCCCCAGACAGCCTCTTCATCGTTGAGGTTCATGGGGGTGCACCAGTAGCAGTTTTCGTGGTTCGGATGGTATTCACTGCGGTAAGCCGGGGTAATGTCCGACGGAGCGGGTTTGACCCCCAGCAGGAAGTCATCACTGCCGGCCAGGCCTGCGGCAGGGCAGAGCAGGATGATCAGCAATAACAGGGCAAATGGTCTGCGCATAGCAGCCTCCTTCAGTTGATATATATCCCTATAATTCTATCATATATGGATGAAAATGGCAATGAAAGGGACGGGCACGGGGGTCTCACCGCAGGTATCTTGACAATACGGAAACAAAAGGATAGACTATCGTTCCAACATGGAAGGAGATCCTATGACACGAGAACTGAAACTGGCGTTCCACTATGTCGGGAAATACTGGTGGCGGTATGTTCTCGGCCTGGCGGCGCTTTTCCTGGTGGACCAGATAAACGCCGATGTTCCGCTGCTGAGCGGGGAACTGACGGACGGACTGACTGCCGGCAAACTGGATATGGGCGGCGTATGGGGTATTGCCTTACGCCTGCTTGGCATGGGCGCAGCGATTAACATCGGGCGTTTTTTGTGGCGCTTTTTCCTGTTCGGAAGCGCCCGGATGACTGAACGGGACCTGCGGGGCCGGCTGTTCAGCCACCTGGAAAACATGTCCATGTCCTGGTACAACGAGCATAAGACCGGTGACCTGATGGCCCGGTTTACGAACGACCTGGGCGCGATCCGCGGGCTGCTGGGCGGGACAATGGTTACGACCTTTGACGCGACCGTGATGCTCGTGCTGGTACTGATGAACATGATCCGGTTTGTGAGCATCAAGCTGACGCTGGTGGCAGTGATTCCGCTGATTGTGATCATATTCGGGAATATCTGGTTCGGAAAGCAGATGCACCGGCGGTTCCTGGCCCGGCAGGAAGCATTTTCCGGCCTGACGGACCAGGCGCAGGAAGCAATCTCCGGGATCCGGGTGATCAAGGGATTTGTACAGGAACGGAAGGAACTGGCCGCTTTTGCCAAAGCCAACGGAAACAGCCGGGAGAAGAACCTGAATGTGGTCAGGCTGATGGCGCTGGTTCTGCCGCTGCTGGACCTGATTGTCGGGATTTCCCTGCTGCTGACACTGGTGTACGGCGGGCGGCTGGCTATATTCGGCGAGATTTCCATCGGACAGTTCGTGGCGTTCAACAGCTATGTCACCATGCTGATCTGGCCGATGATCGCTGTGGGAGAAAGCATTTCCGGCCTGAGCCAGGGACTGGCGTCGCTGCGGCGGATCAGTTCAATCCTGGAGGAAAAGCCGGAGATCGTGGACGAGGGAGATCCCGCGGTCACATCCCTGAATGGCGACATTGAATTCCGGGACCTGACCTTCCGGTATCCCGGCGCGCCGGAGGAGCATCCGGCGCTGGAGCATATATCGGTGCATGTTCCCGCCGGGGAAACGCTGGCTGTGATCGGCCGGACCGGATGCGGGAAGACCACAATGATGAACCTGCTGGAGCGGCTGTGGGACACCGATGACCCGGATATGATCCGGGTGGACGGACATCCGCTGCGGAAAATCCCGCTGCAGGTGCTGCACCGGGACATTGCCTATGTACCGCAGGATTCCTTCCTGTTCAGCGATACAATCCACAATAATATCGCCTTCGGCGTGGAATCCGCCACTGAGGCGGAAACGATGGAAGCCGCAAAGGCCGCGGACGTCCATGAGAACATCATGGAATTCCCGGACAAGTACCAGACCCTGCTCGGCGAGCGCGGCGTGACGGTGTCCGGCGGCCAGAAGCAGCGAATATCAATTGCGCGGGCGCTGATGAAGGACGCACCGGTCCTGATCCTGGATGATTCGCTGAGCGCCGTGGATACGGATACGGAAGAACGGATCCTGACCCGTCTGAAGGAAGCACGCCGGGGAAAGACAACCCTGATTATCGCCCACCGGATTTCCACGATCCAGCACGCGGACCATATCCTGGTGCTGGAGGACGGAAAACCGGCGGAATACGGCACGCACGATGAACTGATGGCAAGCGGCGGGCTGTACCGGTCCATCTATGACAAGCAGCAGCTGGAAAAACAGCTGCAGGAAGACCATCCGGATCTCCCGGAAGCGGCAATGGCGGGAGGTGAGACGGTATGAGTAAGGAAAAACGTTCCCTGAAGGAACGGTTTGCCTCCCTGCTGCGGGTGAATGACGAGGAACAGCAGGATATCCATTATGAAGGCAACCCCATGAAACGGCTGCTGAAGTATATGAAGCCGTACCGCCGGACCTTTGTCATCTGCCTGGTACTGGTGCTGGCACTGACAGGCCTTGAGCTGGTAAAGCCGATCATCATCGGCGACGCCATTGACCGCTATATCACCGGGGAAAAGAGTGAAGTTCTCCTGGCAGAAGGCCGGGAACAGTGGGAAGCCGGGGAACAGGCGGAGGAACGCTACAGCGGCGTGCTGAAAGCCGGTGCGCTGTACCTGGGCGTTTTGCTGCTCCTGTTTGCGTTTACCCGGATCCAGACCCTGATGCTGCAGAAAATGGGCCAGGATATCATCTATGACATCCGGAATGAACTGTTTACCCATGTGGAGAAGCTGACCATGCGGTTTTTCGACACCACACCGGTCGGCAAGATCGTGACCCGGCTGACCAATGACGTGGAAGCGATCAATGAGGTGTTTTCGAACATCCTGGTGAAGCTTTTCCGGAACGTGGTGAAGATGATCGGCCTGGCCGTGATCATGATTGCGATGAACCCGCGCATGGCGCTGTACAGCTTTGTCCTTGTACCGGTGGTGGCAGTGATGACACTGGTGTTCCGGCTGATCAGCCGGCGGACCTACCGGCTGATGCGCACCCGGCTGGCCGCACTGAACACCTTCCTGTCCGAACACCTGAGCGGAATGAAAATCATCCGTGTCTTCGGCCGGGAGGAACGCAAATACCGTGAGTTTGAAGAGAAGAATGACAGCCTGTACAAGGCCAGCTTCCGCGAGATGATGGTGTTTGCGGTATTCCGCCCGGGTATTATCCTGCTGAGCGTGATCGCCCTGATGATCATCATGGTGACCGGCGGGGCGGAGGTGCTCGGCGGGACTATCACCATCGGTACGCTGTACATTTTCCTGCAGTATATCAACTCCTTCTACCAGCCGATTCAGGAACTGGCGGAGCAGTTTACAAGCCTGCAGAGCGCAATTTCCGCTTCCGAGAAAATCTTTACCCTGCTGGATACCAAACCGGCCATCGCGGAAGAAGACCATCCGGTGATTCTTCCGGAGATCCGGGGAAAGATCACTTTCGACCATGTGTGGTTCTCTTACAGCGGAAAGGAAGATGACTGGGTACTGAAGGACGTGAGCTTCACGATTGAGCCCGGCCAGTCTGTCGCGTTTGTCGGCGCGACCGGCGCGGGAAAAAGCTCCATCCTGAACCTGATCGGCCGGTACTATGAAATCCAGAAAGGTACCATCCTGATCGACGATACGGATATCCGGCAGATGAGCCGGGAACAGATCCGGCGGGCGGTCGGCCAGGTACAGCAGGATGTATTCCTGTTTACCGGGGATATCGCTTCGAATATCCGCCTGCGGGATGAAACCATATCGGATGACGCCATCCGGGAAGCGGCGAAGGAAGTCAATGCCGCCCGGTTTATCGACCGCCTGCCGGACGGATATGCCACCCGGGTAACCGAGCGCGGCGCGACCTATTCCGCCGGACAGCGGCAGCTGCTGTCCTTTGCCCGGACACTGGCCTATGATCCCGCGATCCTGATCCTGGATGAGGCCACCGCGAACATCGACACGGAAACCGAACAGTGGATCCAGGAGGCGGTGACCCGCCTGATGAAGGGACGCACCAGCATCATGGTGGCGCACCGGCTGTCCACCATCCAGCACTGCGACCGAATCATCGTGATGCACCACGGACGGATCCGCGAGACCGGCACCCACCAGGAGCTGCTGGCGCTGGATGGAATCTACAAAAAGCTGTACCAGCTTCAGCTGTCATGATTATCCGGAACGCATGTTGCCATTCTACAAAACAGGAGAAGGGATCGATCAAATCCCTTCTCCTGTTTTCCTATGAACCTTTCCGTCAGATATTTCATAGATATCATCACATAAACTTTCCATATCAGCAGCGTAATGACTGACAAGCAGAAAAGTTTTCCCTTCATCCCGCAAGGAAGAAAAAAGTGCTTTCATATCGGCAACAGCCTGCCGGTCCAGTCCGTTGAAAGGTTCATCCATAATATATATATCCGGATTTTCCATTATTGCCTGCGCGATTGCCAACCTCTGCCGCATGCCCAATGAATACTTCTTTACCTTTTTCCTCATGTTTGCGGTCAGACCTACCTTATCAATTGCAGCCGCAATCTGTTCATTACCGATCATCCCGCGGATTCCAGAAAGGTATTTCAGGTTGTGCCATCCTGATACCGAATCCAGAAATCCGGGATGTTCAATGACAATGCCAAGGACTGGAGGTTTTCCCAAGCCTGGTTTTATAATCTTTCCTGCAATTCGGACAGTGCCGCTGTCACAGGGGAGTATTCCACAAAGACATTTCAAAAGAACTGATTTTCCTGAACCATTGTCACCGACCAGTCCGTAGATTCTTCCGGTTTCCAGAACAAACGAGACATTATCCAAAACAGACTGGCTGCCAAATTTCCTGCATACATTTTCAACCTCGATTGCGTTCATCTGATGTATCCTCCTCAGAACTGGGTTTTCAGTACTTCATTTGCAAAACGATTACTTCTATGGGATATCCAGACGCATAGTCCGGTCAGAATGACACCGGAAACAATCAGTATTGCCAATGCAGTGGAAAAGGCAGGATAATACTGCATATCCGGATTGCAGATAATGCTCAGGCGGGTCAGAGAAAACGGAGAAAAATGGTACAGTACATAGGGCAGATGCAATGAGATCAGGTAATCCAGAATTGACAGAATGCTCCCGCCAATCAAGGCAAGCGTACGACCGGACAGGAGCGACAGAAACAGCATCACCAGACCCAGACAAAATGAACCCAGGATACAGGTCAGCAGAGAAACACCAAAAGCCTGAAGCGGGTTAAACATCCCAGTCAGGGTGATGGACAATTCAACCTGAACAGGCCAATCTCCGATTGTATAGCCATTTGCCAGCGTGTTCAGGAGTTTTCCCCATCTTTCGGAATCATTCAACGCTCCACGGGAAGTCAGGACACATATTGCTGCCATGAAAAAGGTATAAAAAACGGAAACTGCCAGGATATACAAAATACGTCCGCTTATCCAGACATTCCGGGAACAACGGACTGTTTCAAACAGGGAGTTTCCACGAAACAATGGAAGATCAGACAGGATCATTACAATACCCAGCCCAAAAACAACGGTGGAAAGGGAAGCGGAGAACACACCGACTGTATATCCCCAGGCATTGAACTGCAGGCCGATTTCCTGCTGCAAAATAACAGCCGGCTTGTTCAGATGATAAAAGTATACAAAGAACAGGCATAAGTATGCGTAAAAAAGCGGTGTGTGAAAAAGCGCCCGGAGGTGGATCCGGCACACATATAATGATTCTTTTACTGCCATTCAATCACCCGCTTCCTGAAAAAGTATCGAAAGAGAAGGTAGACAATGAATAACAGAATTCCAAGGATTCCTGCGATTACAGCGTATACGAATCCGGGTGAATCGGTTTCCAGCCGAAACACGATGCTGGACTGGGCACCACTCAGTCCGACAACAGTGATATTAGTGACAATTTCCAGCATTGCAAAAAGCAGCATGGGCAGCAAATATATGAATCCCCGGCTGGATGTGAGAATTGCGGCAACATTTCCGATTCCGGCACAAAGAGCACCCAACAGGAACTGAAGGCTGATAAAATATAAATAATAGAGTCCCCACTGGTGATTCAGGATTATAGGCGTCATGAATTCCTCATAATATGTACCATCATTATATGCTGGAATGAAGAGAGCCATGAACCCGAGATAACAGAAAAGACCCAATGCCAGAACAGTACCGCCCACAATGCACGGTGCACAAAATTTTATATTGCAATATGTATTAAAGCTACAGCGTACAGACTGGAAATACAGGCTATGGTGTTCCCAGTCCTCTACCAGCATGCCGCAAGCGGCAAGTGCTGCCGGGAACGGCAAAAGGGAGCGAAATGGGTTGTATTCCATCATAAAGCCATTGTGCTCATGGATCCAGGTGCTATGATGGTGCAGTATGTTATTCCATCCGAAGGAACCTTCCCCCAACAGATAAATTCCCAGGCAGATCAGAACGGATAAATAGAACTGCGGTGAGAGAAGACAACGCTCCAGCTCTGTTTTTATGTATTTCAATCAATCACACTCCCTGCTATCCTTTACCAGGCTGATGCTAAGTATATTTAATAGCTGCGTTTTCAGCTCAGAAAAGGGGTTTTCCGCTGATTGCATCGTATGCTTCGTAATACATCAGTTCATAGGGCAGGGATTCATCAACCCAGTCACTGCTCATTTGGGCTACCCATGCTGGGTACAGTGTTAATCCGTTGCCTGAAGATATATCGGCTGTGACCGGAACATATTCCAGCGCCAGTTCATGCACCGAAACACTGCGGCATCCGGCCAGGAACATACTGGAATACCTGTTCTCGATACAGCGTAATGCCTCCTCTGCCGTCATAACAGACTGCTGATCGGTAACTGCTTTTAATTTCGCCGTATCCACCAGGACGCTGCTGATATCCAGAATTCCCTGCTTTGTTACTGTAATTGTCAGATTCATTCCCGGTGATTGCAGGGATGAATCCGGCGATTCAGTATGATCGCCGGAGTACAATCGCAGGCCATTGTAATATACCGGGAAAACCAGACTGGTGAAACTGCGATCATCTGTTATTGGTTGATCATTTGTTGCAGATATTTCGACTGTTTCGTTGCCCGGCGTAACAAATAACGAATTCAATGTTTCTGTGAGTGCTTCCGCATCCTTTCGGGTGCATATGCGAAGCGGCATTCCCAACTGATAATCACAGGCGATCGCCACCTTTTCCGCGTCCGTAATCATCTGCTTCAGGACAGTTTCATCGAGTTCGTCAGTGGATTCCATGTTGACATAATGTATATTCAGATGGCCCCTGTACACCTGTGGATCCATATTTGCGACATGCAATAAATATGCGGGATCCAGGAAAAAGCATGGAAACATTCCGATATCGGAAACAAAAACATACTCCGGCCATTCGCGGGATGGCAGGCGCCAGGTTCCGCTGTCTGTATTACAGCCCAGATCCGCCCAGTCAATCTGTTCTCCCTTGCGGATCATGAAATCATCACTTAATTTATCCAGATGATACCGGCAGGCTTTCGTTCCTTCCGGAACGGATAATACACGGGCATGAACGAACAACGGGAGTCCGTCACAATCCAGTTCTCTATCAATCCGGATCCAGGTTTCATCCACCCACAGACTGCCGTCGGCCAGGGCGTGACTAAATAGCAACAAACAAAGCAACAGAATAAAGGTTTTTTTCATAATCAGGATCTCCTGGGTTTGTGAAGTGCCGGGGAGGGGAAAGAGAGCCCAGACATTGCCTCTTTCCGTCATCCCCGATATGAAAGAATGACTGTTACGGTTCAAATTCAACAGAGACAGTTGCGCGGCCGCTGGTACATTTGCACTGGGACCGGTGAGCCACACGTAATTTATACCAGTATCCATTGCGCCCTAGTGTTTCGCCATGTCCATCTTCTCCATATGCAAGGGATAATGAACCAGTTCCCTTTTTAATCTTATATTCAGTAGCTTCAGCACCGCTTATTTTTCGAATCTGGTAGTACATACTATGTGTGTTCGATGAAACATAATTAATTGAAACACGGGCATTTGAACCATTGTAATTCATTTTTACAATTTCCACAGGAGAGTATTTACCATTTTTGGCTGTAAAAGAGAGTGTGTAGTAGTCTGCTATAGCGACAGATCCAACTAGCACAGAAAGAAATAAAATAAAGCAAAAGAACTTTTTCATGGCAGCCTCCTAAAAAAAAATTTGCTGTTGAATTAATACTCTATGTGTTATATGCTTATTTGGTTCCCACAGAACGGTCACCGTATCAGCGGTGAATGCTTCGCCGGCATTGTTTTGTGGGGACTTTTTTTTTCCGGGGCCACGAATTCGGATACACACTCTGATCACCTCCTAACAACAAAGTCACATAACGCCAATATAGCAAAAAAGATGCGAGAGAGAATGAAAATTTTGCAATAATGGCAGTATGCAAAATGCATATTACCACAATAATAGACACAATAGAAGAGCGTTGGGGGGGGAGAAAAATGTTTAAATGTTGTATTTCGCCACTCCGGACATCAAAAAACGGAGGTATATTAACCTCCGTGAATTCCGTCTTTTTGCTTTGCGAATATCAGAAACCGACGATCAGGCCATGGCGCTCAGCGTAGAAGCTGTCAAGTCCGCGGGTGGCCATAATGGCGACGCGGATGCCCTCAAAGCGTTCTTCCAGCGCCTTTTTGAGAAGCTGGGCGCTTTCGCTGTTCATGCAGTGGCTGATGAGAATTTCCTTCCCAGCCAGACCGATGCGGGCAATCTCATCCACCAGGAAGCGGACCATGGACTTTTCACCCCGGGCTTTGCCACGGATGACGATCTCGCCTTCATCGGAGCCGATCCCGATGCCCCAGAAGCCGAGGTGGCCGGCGATGAAACCGATGAGGCGGCTGACACGGCCGGATTTGATGAGATTCCGGTAGGAGGACAGGGCAAAGATCGTATGGATCTTCGCGGCTGCCTGGTTCAGGGCAGATTCGATCTCCGCAAAGGGGGTGCCGGCGAGAATCAGGTCCCGGGCCTTCAGGATCAGCATCGCCTCCTCGGGGCCGGTGGCCTTGCTGTCGATGACGGCGATCTGCTTGCCCGGCTCTTCCTCGAGGATCATATCCCGGGCAATGCAGGCGCAGTTGTAGGTGCCGGAAAGGGCACTGGAAATCGTGAACGCGATGACGGGACCGGGGGCACGGAATTTTTCGCCGAATTCTTCCGGAGAGGGGCAGGAGGTCTGCGCCTGCTCGGCGTGGTTTTCGTTCGCGGTCAGCATTTCATCGATATCGATGTTTTCATCATCCATGTATTCCTTGCCGCCTATGCGGATGGAGAAGGGAATGGTGGCAAAATCGAAGACGCCTTCGCCGCCTTCAACCGTGTAGAGATCACTGCTGGTATCACTGACCAGGTGCCACATGAACAATCACCTCCGTATGCCGCGTATTTTACATGTTTTTGACCAATATTGCAAATGCTGAACAGCCCGGAGCTCCCTCCGGGCTGTATGTTTTCCGTTTTTTTCCGGGCAGTGGCTTACCGGCACCGGGAGACAAAGTCAACCGGAATGATCACCTGCTGCGGCGGGAGCGACGGATCATGGATCCGGTTGCGGATCAGCTCGATTGCGATGCGTGCTTCGTCCTGCAGGTGGCAGTCCACGGAACAGATCGGCTTTGTGAAATTAATATACCCGAGGATATTGTCAAACCCGATGACGTGCAGGTCATCCGGCACGCGGAAGCCGTTGTTCTCCAGCAGGGTAATGGTGCCCCATGCTTCCACGTCGCAGAAGGAGAACAGCCCGTTGAAACCTGCGCTGATCCAGGCTTTCAGCTGGGCGAGGATCGCATCAGGATCCTGCAGGCAGGCATAACCGATATCCTCTTCCGGGATGCCGGCATCCAGACAGGCCTGCCGGAAACCCGTAAACCGTTTGCGGGAGGAGAAGACTACCTGGCGGTGGGACAGCATGGCAACCTTGCGGTGGCCGGTTTCGATCAGGTGGCGGGCAGCCAGGTAGCCGCCTTCCTCATCGTTGCAGTAAACACAGTCATCCAGGGACCCTTCCTGGAAACGGCTGAGGAGGACAAATGGGATACGGGACTCCCGCAGGAGGGACAGGGCGGGGGACTCGAAGGAGCACGGGGTGATGAGAATGCCGTCCACCTGGCGGGAAAGGGCCATCTGCACGGCCTTCAGTTCCGTATCCGGGTCGTCCTGCGAGCAGAGGATGAACAGGCTGTAGCCGTACTGGACCGCTTCCCTCTGGATCAGGTCCATCAGGATGGCGTAGAACGGGTTCATCATGGAACCGGCAATCATTGCCAGCGTTTTTGTGCGCCCGGAACGGAGGGAACTGGCCAGGTAATTGCGGACATAGCCCATTTCCCGGGCAACCCGCTGGATATAGGCGCAGGTTTCACGGGAAATATCATCCTTGTCCTTGAGAGCCCGGGAAACGGTATTGATCGTATACCCGGTGGCTTTTGCGATATCCTGCAGGGTGACCGGTCTGTTCGGATCCTTGCCCAAGTTCAGGCACCTCCTGACGGCCGGGTCCGGTGAAGCATGACCGCCAGGTAAACGGCGGCGCAGATTCCGGTAAGCCCGAGCGAAATGAATACGATGGACGTAAAGGCAATATGCCAGATATTGACGGTGAAGACGGAAACCAGCAGCAGGACAGCCATCCACCAGGCGAAAATGCCGGCGGTGACCGCCAGGAACTGCAGTACGCGTCCGAGAACGGGGCGCACCTTATTCATCATACTTTACACCCCAGACGCTCTCGTTGTTCCCGACAGCGGAGAAAACGGAGACTTCGGTTCCGGCGTCATCCTGCATGCGGGCCAGGATACCGCTGTATTCCGTACCGCCGAGGGACAGGCGGAGGAACGCGGTGCCATCCTCCACATGCCAGGTGCCGGACAGGTTTTCCCCGCCGACCGTTCCGTCCCCGCGGAGGTACAGGATGAAGGGCTCAGCTATTTTGTCGCTGATATACGTTCCCTGGTTGATGACGTAATACCGGCCCGGCACAGAAGCGGGATCCACGGACGCCGGCAGGTCTTCCTTCCGGGTGGCATAGGGGAGGGGGCACGGCCAGCCTTCCGCGTTGAGTCCGTACTGTTTGACCATGGGCAGGTGTCCTTCCGAACCGTTGGCAAAGCGGGTGTGATAACAGATATACCGCTTTCCGTCCGCGTCGATCAGGGCACTGTTATGTCCGGTGGCCATGTAGGCTGTGCGCACGGAGGGCAGGATGTAGTTGCCGGAAAGCTTGAGCCCGAAGGGAGCGTGAGCGGATTTGCCGGGGCGGGCGCCGTTCATATCCTCGTAATCCCCGTCCGGCGTGCGCGAACGGAAGACCCGGATCTGGTATCCGCCGTGCGCCTGGAGCTCGCCATAGGAGACAAAGAGATAATACCACCCGGCGGCCTCATCGTAAAGGATATACGGACCTTCGATGGAATGATGCCCGCCGCCGAGCAGCCGTTTGCCGAAATACGGGTCGATGCCGGCTTCGTCATCCGCTTCCGGATGGATGGCATATCCCGTAGCCGGATCGATTTCCAGGATAAAAATGCCACCGGACCAGGAACCGTAGACCATCCACATGCGGCCGTCCGCGTCATAAAAGACGGAAGGATCGATGGCGTTGGGCCAGTCCCGGAAATTATAGCCGCCGGCCAGGGTAAGGTAGCGGGATTTGATCCATTCCTCCCCAACGACCTGTGCCGCGTCCGTCTGCGCGGCAATCCGCTTGTCAAACCCGGAGCAGACCACACGGCCCTGCCAGGTGTACGGCCCCTCAACGGAATCCGAAATGCCGAAGCATATATTGGAAGCATTCCAGGTGGAAGATGTGCAGTAGTACATGACATACTTGCCCATGGTTTTGTTGTATATGACATCCGGCGCCCAGACGTGGTACTCCCTGTTATCCGTGGGAATCAGGCTGGACGGGCCGCCGGCGTAATCAAACACATGGCCGTCCTCCGCGAAAATGTCGCCCCAGACGCGGTTGCCGGAATAGTAGCCGGTGGCCACCACCGTCCAGGAACGGAGGTTTTCAGACCGGGCGGCTGCCATGTGGGAACCGAAAATGTAGTACGCGCCATCCGCCGCGATGATGGAGGGATCATGCACTGCGGTGCGGGCATTGACCGCGCCGAGAGCGATCCCTTCGACAGAAGGGGAGTAATCCTCTTCCGCACCGGCTGAAAGAACGGGGAGCAGCAGGCAGAGAACCATCAGAAATAAAAATAATTTCATGTAGAACATCCTCCCGGAAAGGTGCCCGGCAGACGCCGGCGTTTGCATGATGGGGCTGGAACCATTGAAAACAAAGGACTTCAAGGGATCCGGAGAAAAAATTTCAGAAAACGGTTGACTTTTTTCTGACGGCATTATATCATGTGGACAACAAAAGTACAATAGTAATTTACCCAAAAACATTAACGATCATGTTAACGATAATGTTAACAAGACACCGACAGACAGCAGACCGTTCAGGCACGGGGGAGAAACACATGGCAGGCGTGAAGAACACGGGACGAAGGGCGGCAGGATGGATCGCGGCGATCTGCATCGCATTTTCCGGATGCGCGGCAGCTGCCGGGGAAACAACCGGCGGGGAGATCTTTGTCAGCGAGCGGATTTCCCATAATTACACGAAGGTATCCGCCGGTTATACGCTGCCCGTTTACACCGGGGACGATATTCCGCTGGCAGTGGATGAATCCGTGACCGACGCAGGCGGAGCCGAATGGACCGATGAGACGATGGGATATACCGGTGCCGCCAAGGTGCTTCGCGTCCGGTACGGCAATACGGTTGTCCTGAAAGCTGAGATTCCCGCCGGCGGACAGTATGCCGTGCGCCTGGACTATTATTCCTACAATCCCGGTGCCGAAGAAAACCAGCAGACCGTGCTGCCGGACCGGATCGCCCTGGGCGTAGACGGAAGCTTTCCTTTCTATGAATGCAGAAGCCTGAAATTTGAATCAACCTGGAACCGTACGGCGACCTCCTCCTACGACCGTTACGGCGACGAAATGGTGGCCCTCCCGACAAAGCAGGCGGAGTGGAACACCCAATACCTCACGGACGGAACCGGAAGGCGGTCAGCCCCGCTGCTGCTGGAGCTGGCCGCCGGTTCCCATGAGCTGGCGCTGACGGTGACGGAGGGAAATTTCCTGCTGGGAAACATCACATTCTGCGCCGCGCCGGGGATCCCGGAAGCGGAAGCGCCGCATGCAGCGGAGGGGAATGCCATGATAACCCTGCAGGGGGAGGAATTCCGCAGCGCAAACAGCTCCTCCATCCACGGCGTGATGGAATATGACGCGGCGATCGAACCCTATGAGGTTGAGCATACCCGCCTGAACACGATTGACTCGGACTCCTTCAAAAACGCGGGGGACCGGGTGACCTGGCAGGCGGAAATCCCGGAAGACGGATGGTATTACATTGCGCTGAACTACCGGCAGAGCGACAAGACCGATTTCCCGGTGTTCGCGGATGTATCCGTGGACGGGAAGATTCCTTCCCGGGCTTTCAGCGATTATCCGCTGGCATACGGCGCGTCCTGGCAGCGGCACACCCTGCAGAACGCGGACGGGGAAAAGCTGAGCGTCTACCTGACCCGGGGAACGCATGAGCTGAGCCTGCGGATTTCCATCGCACCGCTGCGGGAAGCGATGGAAGCGCTGGATGAAATCATGTACGGCGTGAACGACCTGGCACTGGAAATCACGAAGGTGGCCGGGACCAACGCGGACAAGTACCGCGACCTGAAGCTGAGCCGGTATATCCCGAACCTGACGGAAACCCTGCGCGGCTATGCCGCGAGGCTGCGGGAGCTGGAGAACGGATACCGGATTTACAGCCCGGGCGGGAAGAATGTGGCGGCGATGGCTTCCATGCTGATTGCCGCCCGCCAGCTGGAAAGCCTGGCGGAAAGCCCGGATGAGATTCCGTACCGGATCGGGGAGCTGAGCTCTTCGAGCAACTCCGCGAACCAGTACCTGGCAAACACGGTGGACAGCCTGCTGCGGAACAACCTGGCGGTTGACCGGATCTGGCTGTACCAGGAGGGCGCCTCCCTGCCGGAAGCGGCGGGATTCGGAGCTTCCTTCTCCAAGAACTTTGAGCGGTTCTCCTCCTCCTTTACCAGCAGCCGGTATTCCATCGCCAATACCGATCCGGAGCACCTGCAGGTGTGGGTGAACCGGTCCAACCAGTATGTGCAGATTATGCAGAAGCTGATTGACGAGCGGTTTACGCCGGAAACCGGCATCCAGGTGGACCTGTCGGTGATGCCGGACCAGTACAAGCTGGTGCTGGCACGGTCTTCCGGCAGCGCGCCGGACGTGGCGACGGGCATCAACTATACGATTCCGTATGAACTGGCCATCCGCGGAGCACTGAAGGACATGACGTCCTTTGAGGGCTTCCGGGAAACGGCCTCCGTATACGAGCCCGGGTTCTTCCTGACGGGAACCATCGGGGACGAAGTGTTCTCCATGCCGGAGACGATGAACTTCTGGGTGCTGTTCTACCGGACGGATGTGATGGAAAAGCTGAACCTGCCGGTGCCGGACACGATGGACGACGTGATCGACCTGCTGCCGGAACTGCAGATGCGCGGACTGAACTTCTATTACGCGACGGCGGGCATGATCTCCATGCGGAACTTTCACGGGACAACGCCCCTGCTGGTGCAGAACGGCGGCGCCCTGTACTACGGCACAGCCGACCAGGGAACCGCGCTGGGCAGCCGGGAATCCGTGAAGGGGTTCACGACGCTGACCGACCTGTTTACGATCTACAACATGCCGGTGAGCGTGGACAATTTCTACCAGCATTTCCGGAACGGGGACATGCCGATCGGCATCGCGGATTTCTTCACCTACAACCTGATCCGGAACGCGGCGCCGGAGCTGGATTCCAGCTGGGCGATCTCACTGATTCCGGGTACAGTACAGGAAGACGGAAGCATCGCGCGGACGACCTGCGGATGCGCCGAGAGCACCGTGATCTTCAGGAGCACGGAGGAGCGGGAACAGAAGGCATGGGAATTCATCCGCTGGTGGTCCACCACGGAAATCCAGGCCCTGTTCGGCCGGATGGTGCAGAGTATCTACGGCGATGAATACATCTGGCCGACAGCCAACCTGGAGGCGTTTGACCTGCTGCCCTGGGACACCGAGGACAAGATGGTGGTGCGGCAGTTTGCCGAAAACGTGGTGGACGTGGCCCGGGTACCCGGCACCTACATGCTGGAACGGGAAATGAGCAACGCCTTCAACGATATCGTGGTGAACGGCGAGAACGAGCAGACGCGGATTGACCGGGCCGTGAAGACCATCAACCGGGAAATCAGGCGGAAGCTGGAAGAGTTCGGATATGTGGACGCGGAAGGAAACGTACTGAAGGAGTACCGGATTCCGACGATGGAATCGGTACGTGAAATCCTGGGACGATAAGAGAGGATAAGGCAGTATGGCAGAGCTGACCAGCAGGCGGAAAGCCGTAGGACGGAGGGAGCGCAACAACCTGAGCGGGCTCCTGTTTGCCGCACCCTACGCGCTGATTTTCCTGGTTTTCATTCTGATCCCGGTCATCCTGGCCGTGGTGCTTTCCTTTACGAACTTCAACGCGATCGAATGGCCGCGGTGGGTCGGATTCCTGAATTACATCACCCTGCTGACCAGCGACGAGGTGTTCATGCAGTTCGTACTGCCGAACACCGTGCTGTACGCGGTGGTGGTCGGTATCGGCGGATATATCCTGAGCTTCCTGCTGGCGTGGATGCTGTGCAACCTGACCCGCGGGGTGCGGACGGTGCTGGCGCTGATCATCTACTCCCCGTCGCTGACGGCCGGCGTGGCGATGACCGTGCTGTGGAAGGTGATTTTCTCCGGCGACCAGACCGGACTGCTGAACAGCTGGCTGATGAGCCTCGGGATTATTGATGAGCCCATCATCTGGCTGGTGAACACAAATTACCTGCTGCCGATCGTCATCATCATCGGGCTCTGGTCCTCGATGGGCATCGGCTTCCTGGCCATGATTGCCGGTATCGCGAACTCCGACGAGTCCCTGTATGAGGCGGGCGCGATTGACGGCATCAGCAACCGGTTCCAGGAAATGATCTACATCACGATTCCCCAGATGAAGCCGCAGATGCTGTTCGCGGCGGTCATGGCTGTGGTGAACGCCTTCCAGAACGGAACGGTTTCCGCCCTGCTGACGGGCAACCCGTCCCCCGGATACGCGGCGCAGCTGATTGTGAACCACATTGAGGATTACGGCTTCCTGCGGTATGAGATGGGATATGCCGCAACGGTGTCCGTTGTCCTGCTGCTGATTGTGCAGATATTCTCCAAGGCGGCCAACCGGCTGCTGACCGACAAAGACTGAGCGGAAAGGAGAGGGAATCGATGGCATACCGGGGACGGCATATCAACCCGCAGCGGTTTGAGCGCGGACAGATCAAGATCCTGCTGATTCTTCTTCCGCTTGCCCTGTTCATGGCGCTGCCCATTGTTTTTATCGTCAACCACGCATTCAAGCCGATGGAGGAGCTGTTCGCTTTTCCGCCGACATTCTTTGTCCGCAATCCCACGCTGGACAACTTTACGAAGCTGATCAAGTTTTCCCGGAGCGCCGGGATCCCGCTGACGCGGTACCTGTTCAACTCGCTGATCGTTACGGTGCTGACGGTGGGACTGAGCCTGCTGCTGACCACCGGCGCGGCGTTCGCGTTTTCGAAGATCAGATTCCGCGGGCGGAACCTGATGCTGCAGATCAACCAGATTGCCATCATGTTCGTGGCAACGGCCGTCCTGATTCCCCGGTACATGGTGATCAGCCGGCTGGGAATGATCGACACGGTGCTGGCGCATGTGCTGCCGCTGGTGGCCATGCCGGTGGCCCTGTTCCTGGTGAAGCAGTTTGTGGACCAGGTACCGGACAGCCTGATTGAAGCGGCCCACCTGGACGGGGCGACGGATATCCAGGTGTACTGGCACATCATCCTGCCGGTGATCAAGCCGGCGGTGGCCACGGCGATGGTGCTGGTGTTCCAGCAGGTATGGACGAACCTGGAAACCTCCAACTACTTCACCAATGACGAGAGCATGAAGACGCTGACGTTCTACATGAACACGCTGGTGAACGCCTCAAACGGCGTGGCCGGACAGGGCGTCGCGGCAGCGGCATCGCTGATCATGTTCATTCCGAACCTGATTCTGTTTATCATCTGCCAGAACGCCGTGATGAACACCATGGCGACCTCCGGCATCAAGTGACGCGCATGACGGGAAGGGACAAGAAACCGTGAAAAGGAATGCTGAGACCGGGAAGAGATTTGCCACAGTGCTGTTGGCAGCGCTGGCGCTTTTCCTGCTGCTGTTTTCCGCGGCCGGGGCGGATACGCCCTATGTCACCTACACGGTGAACGGCTACGGGGACATCCAGGAGACCCAGACCGCATACCTGGCAAAGCAGGCGATCGTCAAGTTCGGCGACCAGTCCTTCTCCAATCCGGACGACCTGTTTGTAACGGATGACGGCACGATCTATGTGGCGGATACCAAAAACCACCGCATCCTGGCCGGAACGGCAGACGGAACCCTGAAGGCCGAGATCGGGAAGGGAACGCTGCAGACGCCCAAGGGCGTGTTCGTGACAAAGGACGGGCATGTTTACGCGGCGGACCGGGACGCGGAAGCGGTGTTTGAGTTCAGCCCGGACGGGACGCTGCTGAACACCTACGGCAAGCCGGACAACCCGCTGTACGGCGAAGGGCTTTCCTTCATGCCGATCAAGGTGGTTGTGAATGACGCGGGAATCCTGTTTGTGATCTGCGAGAGCAATACGAACGGCATCGTGGAGATTTCCCCGATCGACGGGGGAACGTTCCTGGGCTACTTCGGCACCAACTATGCCTCGGCGGATTTCCGGACGATCATTTACCGCGCGATCCTGACGGAAGCCCAGCGGGCCAAGATGGTCAGCAATATCCCTGCCACGCCGGACAACCTGGCGATTGACGCCCGCGGCCTGATCTATACGGTGACCCGCGGCGACGGACTGAAGACCGTGAAGCGGCTGAATATCGCCGGCATCAACCTGATTGACAGCGCCGAGAGCGTGGATATTCCCGCCTCCATCGCGGCCGGCAACCACAACAACATCTATGTGGCTGACCAGAAGGGATTTGTTTACGAGTACAACAACGAAGGGGAACTGATCTTCGTTTACGGCGGCAAGGATGACGGCAACAACCGGATCGGCCTGTTCACAACCGTATCGGCGATTGACGTGGACGCGCAGGACCGGCTGTATGTGCTGGACTCCGCCTCCGGTATGATCCAGGTATTTGAGCCGACGGAATTCACGGACCTGATCCATGAAGCCCTGTACCTGTACTCCATCGGCCGGTATACCGAAAGCAAGGAGCCGCTGAAGCAGGTGCTGGACATGAACAGCCTGTTCGACGTGGCGAACCGGGCCATGGGCCGCGCCTACTTCCAGGAGGAAAACTATGAGACCGCCCTGAAGTACGCGCGGCTGGCGAAGGACCGGACCGGTTACTCTGATGCCTTCTGGGAAATCCGGAACATCTGGCTGAAGAAATATGTGACCTGGATTTTTGTGGCGGCCATCGCGGCCTTCATCCTGTGGAAGGTATGGAAGGCTGTGGACCGGAAGATCCGGCTTTCCGAAAAGATCCGGAAAGGGCTGAAACGGAAAGAGGGCGGCCTGCGGGACAACCTGGCCTACAGCTTCTTCTACATGAAGCATCCGATTGACGGAAGCTACGGCATCGCCCGGGAAGGCCGCGCCAGCTGGGGCGCTTCCGCCGTACTGCTGGTGATCTTCATCCTGGAGTTCCTGGCGGACAAGTACCTGTGCGGCTTCCTGCAGAAGACGATCCAGGATGGCCGGTACGAGATCTTCTCCGACATCGGGATGATCCTGGTGGCCGTGGCCGGGCTGACGCTGTGCAACTACCTGGTGTGCACGATCAATGACGGCGAAGGCCGGGTGAAGCAGATTTTCACCTATTTCTGCTACAGCCTGACGCCGTACATCCTGCTGACGCCGGTGTGCTTCCTGCTCAGCCATGTGCTGACCACGAACGAGCAGTTCCTGATCACGCTGATCCGGCTGCTGATCTATGGCTGGTCGGCGGTGCTGATCGTGCTGGGAATCAAGGAGGTCAACAACTACACCGCGAAGGAGACGGCCAAGGTGATTTTCCTGACGATCTTCACGGTGCTGATCCTGGCCCTGATTATCTTCATCATCTACGTGCTGTGGGCGCAGGTGTTCGAGTTCGTGAGCGCGCTGTTCGGAGAGGCGGTGTATCGCGTTGGGTAAGAGACGGATTTTACTGCTGTGCCTGGCCGCGGCGCTGTTCCTGACCGGAACGGCGGCCCTGGCGGAAAGCCCGGAGACCGCCGGGACGGCCAAAACTGCAGAAAGCGCGGCAACGGCACTGCCCGCGGAATACGCGGAGTACCGGCAGATCGCGGAAAGCGACCGGTATGAGCTGTACCTGTATGAACCGACGATCTCCCTGCTGCTGCGCAACAAGGACAACGGGGCGCTGATCGCCTCCACGCTGAACGAGCATACCGCCCAGGGCAAGCTGAACAAGACCTGGAAGGGCTACACCTATTCCGCGTTCGTGCTGGACGTGCTGACGGGCAGCAGCAAGAACTACAAACAGGCGGACCTGCTCAACAACGAGCATACGCTGGAATACAGCTACCTGGAGAACGGATTTGATGCGGCGGTGTTCTACCCCGAGTTCGGGCTCGGGCTGACACTGCAGGTCCGGCTGGACGGCGATGAATTGCTGGTGACCGTTCCGGACAGTTCCATCCGGGAAGAAACGGAAGGCACCTGCATGGCTATGGTGAGCCTGTATCCCATGTTCGGCGCGACCTATATGGACCAGCGGACCGGCTATATGCTGGTTCCGGACGGAAACGGCGCGCTGATCCACCTGACGGACAAGGAAGGCCGGTTCCCGACCGGATATTCCCAGCTGATCTACGGATCGGACAACGGGTTTACGGAAAGCTCCCCGGCCAATTACCTGTGGGACCGGTATGAAACCGTGCTGAAGCCCCACCAGATTACGGCACCGGTATTCGGCATCGCACATACGGATGAGCAGACCGGCTATCTCGCGGTGGTGGAACAGGGTGAAAAGCGCTGCTCCATCGAGGCACACCCGAACGGGGTGATGCGCGTGAGCTACAACCGCTGCTTTGCCAAATTCCTGCTGCGGGATGTGTACAAGCAGCCCCTGAACCAGTCCGGGTCCACCAAGATGGACATGGTGGAAAAGGACCGGACCCATCATGACCTGTCCGTCCGCTACTGCCTGCTGACCGGGGAAGACGCCGGATATGCCGGAATGGCGCGGCGGTACCGGGAATACCTGCAGGAATACGGGATTGTGACACCGCAGGAAGACGGATACCGCACGCGGATCGACTTCCTGGCGGAGGACCAGGAGAAATTCCTGGTCGGCACCCGCGCGGTGGTGATGACCTCCGTGCAGGATGTGAAGGATATCTACGCGGAACTGCAGGAAGCCGGTGTGAGCTCCGTGCTGAGCGAATACCGCGGCTGGCAGAACGGCGGAATTTACGCACTGCCGGTGACAAGCTTTGCGGCGGACGGGGCAATCGGCGGGACCGGCGCCCTGAAGGAGCTGATTGCGGAAGCGGCAGAGCAGGATTACCTGCTGATGCCCTATGTGGACGCCCTGCGGATGAATGCCTCCACCAACACCTTCACCTATGACGCGGCCAAGATGGTGAACAAGACCACCCTGAAGGAAAAAAGCAGCAAGCAGGTTTATAACCTGTTCTACTACCTGCTGCCGGAGAAAACCAGGGAAAAGCTGACCGGCCTGGCGGAGGACCTGAAGAAGAACGGCATCGGATCCCTGGCGGTGGGCGGAATTACGGAAAACCTGTTCTCCTACAGCCTTCGGGACACCTACTACACCCGGAACAACGGCGCGGACGCTTACGAACAGGCGCTGCGGAACGCTTCCGACGGGCTGAAGCTGGCGCTGGAGGAACCCTTCCAGTACCAGTGGCCCACGATGAGCGCGTTCCTGAATATGCCGCTGGACGGATCGGAATACATGTACACGGATGAGGAGGTTCCTTTCCTCACGATGGCCCTGAAGGGGCTGGTTCCCATGTACTCGGACTACGTCAACTTTGAGGCGAACAAGACAGATCTCTTCCTGACCCTGGCGGAAACCGGCGTATTCCCGTCCTTCTACATCACGAAGAAGAACTCGTCCGACCTGATCTACACGAACTCCAACGACCTGTATTCCACCGAGTGGGACGCATACCGGGAGACGGTGATCCGGTTTGACCGGGAACTGCGGGAACTGAACGCGAAAACCGCAGGCGCGGTGATTGAGAACCATGAAAAGCTGGAAGGCGGGGTCCGCCGGGTGACCTACTCGAACGGCGTAACGGTCTATGTGAATTACGCGGATGAAGACCGGACGGCGGACGGGGAGACCATCGGGGCCAAATCCTTCCGGGTATCGGAACGGACGGCGGGAGGTGAAGCACAGTGACAACCTACGCAAAGCCCCGGCCGAAGAAGGAAAACCGGATCCGGGTGAAGCGCGGACCGCTGGAGAAGCAGGAAGCCCGGGCAGGCGTGATGTTCGTGCTGCCGTGGATCATCGGCGCAGCGGTATTCCTGATCTATCCGCTGTTTATGAGCTTCTGGTACGCGCTGAACAACATCCGCCTGACATCTGAAGGCATGCGGTTCACGTTCCTCGCGCAGGGCAACTTCACCCAGATCCTGCTGAGTGACCCGGATTTCCTGCCGGAGCTGGTGGATTACCTGCTGAGTACGGTCATTTCCGTACCGGTGATCGTGGTGTTCGCGATGATGATCGCGCTGATGCTGAACGAGAAGATCAAAGGCAAGGGATTCTTCAGGCTGATCTTCTTCCTGCCGGTGATCATCGTATCCGGACCGATCCTGAACTCCCTGACGGAGCAGAACGCGGGCACGATTTCCGTGATTGACACGCAGGCGGTGACCGGAGCGATCTCCAGCTTCCTGCCACAGGTGATTGCCACCCCGATCGCCGGGCTGTTCTCAAACATGGTGACGATTCTGTGGTACTCCGGCGTTCCGATCCTGATTTTCCTGTCCGCCCTGCAGAAGATTGACAAGAGCCAGTATGAAGCAGCGTATGTGGACGGCGCGTCCGGATGGGAAATGTTCTGGAAGATCACGCTCCCGTCGCTGAAACCGATGATCCTGCTGAACTGCGTATACACGATCGTATTTGTTTCCTCGAATGACCAGAACAAGCTGATCGGCCTGATCAAGAGCGCCATGTTCTCCGGAACATCGGAAAAGGGATACGGATACGCTTCCGCCATGGCGTGGCTGTATTCCCTGGTGGTGCTCCTGCTGGTCGGCATATTCGCCCTGATCTTCATGACCCGGAAGGACCGGTATGAGAAGGACGCGAAAAAGGCGGACCGGAAAGCGAAGGCTGAGCGCCGCAAGGTGCTGAAAATCCAAAGGAGGCAGGCACGGCATGCAAAGAAGTACAACCGTCCCACCGTCCGCTGAGACGCGCGCGGAAACGGCGGCCGTTACCCGCCGGATAAACCGGGACCGGATCCGGAAGCTGCTGCTGGGCACCCGCGACCGGAACGGCATGATCAAGCTGATTGCCATTTACGGCCTGCTGATCTGCATCGGGTTCATCTACCTGTATCCGATCCTGTACATGGTCTCCGCGTCCTTCATGACGCTGGATGACCTGCTGGATTCCTCGATCCAGTGGATTCCGTCCAGCTTCAACCTGGACAATTACCGGCAGGCAGGCGCCAGCATGAACTACGGGAACTCCCTGCTGCAGAGCTTCCTGATCGCCGGACTGCCCACGCTGTGCAACCTGGTGGCCTGCAGCCTGACCGGCTACGGCCTGGCCCGGTACAAATTCCGGGGCAAGGGGATCATCATCGGGCTGATTATCCTGACATTCGTGCTGCCGCGGCAGATTACGATGATTCCCACCTACAGCATGTACGCGAACCTGGGCATCCTGAACAGCGTGTGGGCGTTCATCGTGCCGGCGATTGTGGCCCAGGGGCTGAACGCGCCGATCTTCATCATGATCTTCTGGCAGTTCTTCCGGAACGTGCCGCAGGCTCTGGTGGAGGCGGCGAAGATTGACGGCGCCGGGCACTTCAAGAGTTTCTTCTCCATCTCGCTGCCAACGGCGGCGCCGGCGTTCATCACGGTGGCCCTGTTCTCCTTCGTGTGGTACTGGAACGAGTTCTACCTGACGCAGCTGTTTGTGCACGGCGTGCTGGTGGAAAGCAGCCTGACCACGCTGATTATCCAGCTGCAGAACTTCAACACGAACTATTCCAGCTACGCGCAGACCGCGGCGAGCGGCGCCACGAACCTGAATGAGTCCATCAAGATGGCGGGCACGCTGATTGCCGTACTGCCGCTGATGATCCTGTACTTTGTGCTGCAGCGCCACTTTGTGGAAAGCATCGACCGGACCGGTATCACCGGTGAGTAACGAATATGGACCGCGGCGGGAACCCGGCGCGTATCATAGAGAACAATTTTTCGAATGAAAGGAAGGATTCCCCATGTTCAGAAAACTGCTGGCATGCCTGATGGCCATCACCCTGCTGCTGGGCTGCATGAGCTTTGCGGCGGCGGAAGGTGTGACCGGAGAGACGGAAGAGGTTGTGATTGACGGTATTACGTACCACAAGGCAACCGACCTGACCCAGGATGAAATCGAGCTGACCTATTTCCACTTTGACCAGGATGAAACGGTCCAGGCCCTGGCGGAGCGTTTCATGCAGATCTACCCGAACATCAAGGTGACGGCACAGTACGAAAACGTCTCCACCTATGATGATACGCTGCTGACCCTGATGGGCAACTCCAGCGGCGGAATCAAGCCGGACGTCATCATGTACTCGGACTGCGACTTCGCGCTGAGCAACATGCTGCTGAGCGACATCTCCGCCTACTGGGATTCCGATCCTGAGACGAAGAAGATCGCTTCCACGATCAACAGCGCGGGGGTCGGCACCTTCATGACGAAAGCCCGCTACGCTGTACCGGTGAAGTTCTTCCCGACGGGCATGTACATTGACCGGAACGTGCTGGAAGCGCTGAACATGGATGAACCCGACCGCAGCTGGACCTGGGAGGACATGATCGACCTGATCAAGGAAGCGACCGTGCCGAATTCCCCGGACGGCATTGCCTACTATGGCTGCGGATACTACAACCGCCTGGATTCCTACTACGGAATCGCGGCGTCCCAGGACATCATCGGCGAGTTCGGCTTTGACGGCAAGGACTTTGACCTGGGCGTATGGGCGGTCGGCGAGCAGGAATTCTCCGACCTGAAGCTGGGCGGATACATCGCCCCCTCCACCGAAACACAAGCCATGGAAGACTGGCTGGATGACTGGGAAGCCTGGGCCGGCGCTTCCGGACATGTGGCGCTGTTCACCGAAGCCTTCTGGACATTCCAGGGCACCTGGAACACCGAAGCCTTCCAGCAGTACAACCTGGACATCGTGCCGTACGTGGTGCCGGCGGTGAGCGAGGAGGACGCCTCCAAGGACCACCACACCATCGCGACGATCGACTTCGGCGGAATCACCCCGGCCTGCCAGCACCCGCGTGAAGCGTATGAGCTGCTGAAGTTCATGAGCTTCGGTATCGACGGCTGGAAGACCCGGATCCAGATCTACAACGATGAGACGAAGACCAACAAGTCCGGCCTGGCCCTGAAGCACGATGTGATGCCGTGCCCGATCACCACGGACCAGGAAGTGTGGGACGCGTACATCGAGATGTACTGCAAGGGCATGGACGATGAGCATGTGGAATGCTGGCGCGAATATTTCGAAAGCTGCATGCAGCCCATCCCGTACGGCTGGACCTCCATTGCCGGCTACTGGAACTACTGCGATGAGTACTTCAACAGCATCGGCATCCATGACCTGGTGGACGCCGGCAAGGCCAAGGCGGCGGACTATGCCGAGGAAGCCACCCGGATGGCCAACCTTTACCACGCCAACGCGATGCTGCGCTACTTCGGAGCGGACGGATACAACGTACTGAGTGAGGATGAAGTGGCGGAATACACGCAGATGGTTGCGGACAATTCGTAACGGTGATTTAAGCGAAGGCTTAAACAATAGAAAACCAAATCATAAAGGAGGAACCCCAACATGAAGAAATGGCTTTCCCTGATCCTGTGTGCCGCGCTCGCACTGAGCGTGTGCAGCTTTGCGGCGGCGGAAGGAACCGAACTGCCGGAAGCGTTTGCCCACATCACCTTTGACGGTGAAGACGAAGGCTACAAAGCCATTACCAACGGCGAAAAGGCAGAGAATGATCCCCTGCTGGACGGCGCGAACAAATCCATTGTGGAAGCACCCGATGCCAAGCTGCTGTACGGCGAAGGCCCGGTCGGCAAAGCACTGTACATCGACGGCACCTACGGCCTGGACCTGGGCCTGAAGCCCACCAACACCGACGTCTGGACCGTTTCCTACTGGATGAACGCGGACCGGCTGAGCGACTACGGCCCCACGCTGCAGATCGGCTACAACATGGAACGCGCGGATACCGCCGCGAACGTAACCTGGATGAATATTACCCAGACCAACTGGACGCCCAAGTATTTCCCGACCGTCTGGAGCCGCAATGTGGCTTCCAACGCGGAAGACGGAACCGCCTGCTGGCCCTGGATGGCTCCCTTCTCCGATGAAGGCGCCATGATCGGCAAGCGTGAATGGGCGATGTTCACCATCGTCTGCTCCGGCGAGGAACAGACCGGCGGCAACGGCCAGAAGACGGTCGGCGCCCAGCTGTATGTGAACGGCGAACTGCGGTATGACTCCGCGGACAACTATGAGAACGGCACCTACTTCACCTATACCTGGGATGCCACGCTGGCTCCGAACATCATGAAGCCCGGAGATGACGCCTTCGAAGCGTACTTCGGCATCAACTACTGGGATACGATCTACAAGGGATATGTGGATGACCTGTATGTGTTCGACACCGCGCTGAACGCCGAACAGGTGAAGGCCCTTTACGCGATGGGCAACGCCGCGCTGGAAAGCCCGAAGGGCGGCCCGGTGGTGGAAGAAGCAGCTGCTGTGGAAGAACCCGCTGCTCCCGCAGTTGAAGTCAAGATTACCGGAACCGCGGTGGGCGCGGAAGACTGCACCACCGGTTTCTGGGGCGCTCATTCCGACATCTGGGCCGTTCCGGACGGCGAGTACGCCGGCGTGATCTTCACCAACTACAATGCCGGTGAAGAAGCGGCCAACTGGAACAACTTCAACGTCGTGCTGCAGAACACCCCGACCGGCCATGCCCCGGACCAGGCGGAAGGCTATGCTGAATACGCCGTGGTGCGCAGCGACAACTACGGCTGGGGCGCCGGCTATGACGGAAACGAAGAACTGGTGACCACCCCCGAGTGGGAAGGCAACCTGGGACCGCAGCTGAACGGCGCGCAGATCGTGGTGATTGTCCAGAAGGACGGCGACAAGGTCAGCGTCGGCATGTTCGGCGACAAGGTGGACGGCGGCTCCTATTCCCAGACCTATGAGAACATCAAGGCGGACGGCGACGTGTACTTCTGCCTGGTGGTCGACAACTGCTGCCTGGACATCCAGCAGGTGCTGGACAACGACGCAGTTATGGCGATGATCGCTGCCGAATAATCTGATTCTGACAGGTTCCATTTCCCCGGGCTGCCGCCGCGGCGGCAGCCCGGGATTTCCGGAAAATTCTGACGAACGGGTGATCATATGCAACCATTTATTGAACAGCGCGCGGATCCGTTTATCACATGCAAAGACGGCCGGTATTACTTTACGGCGTCCGTGCCGGCGTTTGACCGGGTGATCCTGCGCGGCTCGAACACGCTGGACGGGCTGCGGGAAGCAGAGGAAAAAACGGTGTGGACCCGGCATCTGTCCGGGGAAATGAGCTGCAACATCTGGGCGCCGGAGATCCACTATGTGGACGGACAGTGGGTGATCTATTTTGCGGCAGCCCGGGACGGAGCGGATGAAGCCGGCCGTTATGACCACCGGACATACGCGCTGGTGAACCCGAATCCTGATCCGATGGAAGGTGAATTCACGGAAGCCGGGCGGATCAATACCGGGTGGGAAAGCTTTACGCTGGATTCCACCACGGTGGAATACGGCGGAAAACGCTATTTTATCTGGGCCCAGCGGGATTTCAACATCCCCGGGAACAGCAACCTGTACATCGCGGAGATGAAGAATGCGCTGGAGCTGAAGCTGCCCGCGGTGCTGCTGAGCGTTCCCGAATACGACTGGGAATGCCAGGGTTTCCTGGTGAACGAAGGGCCGGGCTGCCTGATTCATGACGGCCGGCTGTATATTACCTATTCCGGCAGCGCGACCGATGAACGGTACGCGATGGGACTGCTGAAGCTGAAGGCCGGCGGAGATCCGCTGAATGCAGCGGACTGGGAAAAATCCCCGACGCCGGTGATGGTGACCGAGGAAAACAACGGGCTGTACGGCCCGGGACACAATTCATTTACCAAGAACAAGGACGGGAAGGACATCCTGGTTTTCCATGCCAGGCCTTATCCGGGATTCCGGGGCAGCGCCCTGAGTGATCCGAACAGGCATTGCTTTTTACGGTATATCCGGTATAATGACGCCGGTGAACCGATATTTCAGGATAGATAACACGGAAGGAGTTTTCCTCTGATGAAGAAAGCGACAATGATCCTGGACCGGGATTTTTCCATCGGCCAGGTGGATCCCCGGATGTACGGCTCGTTTATCGAGCACCTGGGCCGGGCGGTATACGGCGGTATTTATGAACCGGGCCATCCCACGGCCGACAAAAACGGATTCCGGGAAGATGTGATCCAGAAGGTCCGGGAACTGGGTATCCCCGTAGTGCGGTATCCGGGCGGTAATTTTGTATCCGGTTTCAACTGGGAAGACTCCATCGGCCCGCGGGAACTGCGGCCGAAGCGGCTGGACCTGGCGTGGATGACCACGGAGACCAACGAGGTCGGCCTGCATGAGTTCGTGGACTGGGCGAAGAAGGCCAACACGCAGGTGATGTACGCCGTGAACCTCGGCACCCGGGGACCGGACGAAGCGCGGAACGTGGTGGAATACGCCAACCATAAGGGCGGCAGTTACTGGTCCGACCTGCGGATCAAAAATGGCGCGAAGAATCCCTTCGGTATCAAGCTGTGGTGCCTGGGCAACGAGATGGACGGCCCGTGGCAGATCGGCCACAAGACGGCGTATGAATACGGCCGGATCGCGAATGAGGCCGCCAAGGTTATGAAGTGGGTGGACCCCTCCATTGAGGTGGTTGCCTGCGGCAGCGCCGCGCACGACATGCCGACCTACGGCGAGTGGGAAACCACCATGCTGAACGAGTGCTATGAGAACGTAGACTACGTATCCCTGCACCGTTACTACGGCAATCCCACCAACGATACCCCCGGCTTCCTGGCTCGCAGTATGGACCTGGATGACTTCATCAAGGAAGTCGTGGCGATCTGCGACGCGGTACGCGGCCGCAAGCACGCGAAGAAGCGGCTGAACCTGTCCTTTGACGAGTGGAACGTCTGGTACCATTCCAATGAGCAGGACAAGGAAGTGTGGAAGGCGGACAAGTGGGGCCGTGCCCTGCCGCTGCTGGAAGACGTATACAACTTCGAGGATGCTCTGCTGGCCGGCGCGATCCTGATCACCTTCCTGAAGAACGCGGACCGCGTGAAGGTGGCCTGCCTGGCCCAGTTGGTGAACGTGATCGCGCCGATCATGACGAGGAACGGCGGGGGAGTCTGGGCCCAGACGATTTTCTGGCCGATGATGCACGCATCGAAATACGGCCGGGGAACCTCCCTGCGGCCGGTCATCTCTTCGCCGGTATATGACTGCAAGGACTTCGAGAAGGTGCCGCTGGTGGACGCCGCGGCAGTGACCGGGGACGACGGCAGCGTGACCATTTTCGCCCTGAACCGCGACATGCAGGAAGACATTATGCTGAACTGCGACCTGCGCGCGTTCCCGGGGCTGAAGATCGGCGAGCACATTGTGCTGCACCATGACGACGTCAAGGCCGTAAACACGGAAGAGAACCCGGACAACGTGGCACCAAAGAAGGTGCGGGGCGGAAAGATCGACGGCGGAAAGCTGAACATGAAGCTGCCGGCACTTTCCTGGAACGTGATCCGGCTGGAGAAGGAATAAGAATCACTGAATCAAGCAAAAGGCTGCCTCTGAAGAGGCAGTCTTTTTTGCTGCGGGGCGGACAAACGTGAAAAAAGAAAGCATAGCGGCCGGGGAACGGATATCCCGACAGGGGATGCCGGACATCATGCAGAAAAAATAATTCCGTACGCATGATGATTTCATGTTCTGAACCGTCTAATAGTTGCAGCGCTGCAAAACAGGAGGTTAAAAACCTTGGACAGGAACTTTTTCACGGCAGAGATCGAAGCCTGCTCGGACATGATGTACCGGGTAGCCTGGTCGATCCTGCGGAACCACGCTGACGTGCAGGACGCATTGCAGGATGCGGTCCTCAAAGCATGGGAGAAACGGGACAGGCTTCGGGAAGAAAAATTCTTCCGTACCTGGATGACCCGTATCCTGATTAACGCGTGCTATGACGCGCAAAAGAAACGCCACCGTATTGTTCCGGCTGAAAACATTCCTGCCCGGACACAGGCCTCTGTCCCCGATCCCGACCTGGCTATGGCACTGGAAGCCCTTCCGGAAAAGCTGCGGCTGCCGCTTGTGCTTTGCTATTCAGAAGGGATGAGCTATGAGGAAGCAGCAGACGTGCTGCAGATCCCGACGGCCACCCTCCGGGGACGGATCAGCCGGGGAAAAGCTGAATTAAGAAAGGAGCTGAAAGCGGAATGAAGCGCGATTTTGACAACCTGAACCTGCGGGATGCTTTTCCGGCTATGCCGGACGAATGCCGCAATGCGCTGATGACAGCCGCCCGCTCCGTGAAGGAGGAAGAACCCGTGAAACGTATAACGGTCAGAACCATACTCATTGCCGCATGTATCATCATCGCCACCGCGGCCATCGCCATGGCTGCCGGGCAGATTTTCGGATGGAACGATTTCTTTGCCGCTTTCTATGGAAGCACCCGGGTGCCCCAGGCAGCCCAGGACATCCTGGAGTCAGCCAGTGAAGAAACATTTACTGTCGGCCCCGCGACGTTCAGGGTGCAGCAGCGCTTTGCCGACCGGCATACTGCCATGGCGTCCGTCCAGGTTACGATGACGGACGGAAGCCTTGCCCTGATGACCATGGGCGGCTCGCAGGAAGATCCCATCCAGGCAAACGGGCAGAACGGGAAGGATTATGCGGAACGCCTGGGCTTGGATCCGTCCCTGAGCTGGATCGAAGCCGCAAAGGAACTCCACTGCCCGCTGTACATCATGGAGGGAATCCTGGAACTGGACGAGCAGTACTGGGGCGGCGAGGGAATGGGAGATGCACTCTATGACGAGAACGGCTGCTTTGTGTATTACAGCATGCAGATGCTCGACAGCAAAGCAGTGGGAGAAGAACTCCCGATGCAGTTTTTCCTGCGGGTGGCAGAGATTGACCTGGAAACCGGAGAAGAGAAGGATAAAGAGTTCATTGAGCGTCCGGTCATTCCGGTCCGGGTTGCGCAGGCAACAGACACGGTGAACTGGAAGCTATCTGAGCCCTATACCGCCTATGGGATGACCCTGGACGCTGTATGGGGTGAGCTGACCCCTGCGGGACTGTACCTCTTCACTGATTTTACGGCTGCTGAAGGTGCAGATATCGATGACTTTGATGTCCCGGATTGGCTGGACGCAGATGGCAACCGATATGCCTGGGGCCTGAACCTGAGCTATGATGTCAATGTGGATCAATGGCCGAAGGTTTCCATGATGGGCCTGATCTCCGTGGACAGCATTCCGGAAAAGATTATCCTGTCCATGACCGACAGCGACGGAACCCACACCCTGACCCTGGAGAAATAAGCAGCAACCGGGAATGAAACCGGAGACGGGACCAAGCCGGAAAAACAGCACCCGCAGGGCAATGCCCTGCGGGTGTTTTGGTTATACCGGCAAACAAATCAATATGTGTTTTTATCTGAGGAACACCGGTGCTGTAATCTGTTTCAGGTAGGCTTCCTGCCGGGGAAGGTCAGGGAAAAGCCTGGCCCGTTCGGCGGCCCTGTGATTATCATACGGAACAGCCAAGATGGTCATTTTCAGCGGGGCAGGCCCCGGTTCTCCTTCCAGGAGCAGTGCGTGGGCGCGGGCGATACCGAGGTTGTTACCGACACTTCCGGTGTTCAGCGCGTATCCGCCAATCAGCGGACGGATAAAGGGCGCATGGCTGTCCGCACAGATCAGGCCGCTGGCTTCCGGCCTTCCGTCATGGAAACGGAACCCTTCCCGGAGTTTGTCATCCGGATCCTCGCTTGTGTACATGGGATCGAGGAAGCGTCCGTGAACCAGGCGGAAGCGGAACCCGCTGATTTCCAGTTCATCCTCCAGAGGGAGGGAATCCAGCCACGCGAGCCGTTCCTCGCCGATCTGCCGGATAAAGAACGCATTGTAATCCGGCTGCTGCCGCAGGACACGATCCCAGTTCCCGGCGATCCAGTGGGAACAATGCTCCCTGGCCCAGTCGCAGGTCAGATCACTGTCCGGGCCTTTTCCGACAGCATCCCCCAGGAACCAGACGTCATCCGGCTGAATCCTGTCCAATTCCTTTTCCATAGCCTCTGTGGCAACCATATTGCCGTGAAGGTCCGCCAGCAGTACGATTTTCATTATCGGATCATTCCTTCCTGCAGTGGGATGGGTGTTTCAGTGTCTGATTCTTTACCTGTATTCTTCGGATCTGTCCATCACATACCGGGTGATTTCGTCAACCAGGCCAATCAATTGTATCCACCTCCCGATCCGGATCCAGCTCCGACGAGCTGACAAGCCGGCAAGAACCTTTATTCCCGGCAGATATACCAGATATCACTGCCCGTAAAACCGCATGCCCGATACATTTCCAGCGGATGGGAGGGGCTGTCGAGTTTTCCGGAAACCGTTGCGAATCCGGCTCCGATATCCCTGAGCCTCCTAAGCAAAACGGCTGTGATCTTTTTTCCCAGTCCTCTTCTTCTGTATTCAGGAAGGACCTGGACCCATTCAATTGTTCCTTCCCGGCAGGCAGCATCATATTCCGCGATTCCTGACGCAATCATCTTTCCGTCGTCCGCACTGATGCAGACACACAGGTCTTCGTGATATGTTTCATGGGCCTTCCACGCCAGGATTTCCTCTTCACTCAGGACAATGTTCTCCTGCCGGTAGGAGGCATTGATCATTTCGGAAAGCCGGGCAGCCTGGTGATCGAGTGATATTGTGCTGTAATCAAAGCCCACCGGCGGAAGATCACGGAGGTCGTGCTTTATCCGGAAATACCTCTGGAAAACGCGGTACTGCCCGTTCCAGTCACGGCTGTGGATGATTCTGACTGAATCGGGAATCGTCAGCGCTTTCGCTTTCCAATAAGGAACTGAAAGCATACCGCAAGGGTCCTTAAGGTATTCGCCGATGTCCATTTATTCCTCCTGTACAGGATACAATCCCTGTCCCATCAGCCATCATGAGAAGATCCTGCTGCTTTTGCGGATTTCCTGTATTTCCTGCCAACCGGTTCAGATCCGCTTTCCGAAGATTTCACAGACCAGGGTGCGGGATCCGTCCGGATTCAGCATCACATATTCCCAATGGAAGCTGTTTCCGGTCAAATCGGAAAAGATCCAGAAGGTGGCTTCCTCATCCAGGACTTTTCCGACCAGGCGGTTTTCCTCTTTCCGGAAGCAAAGCCTTTTCATGGTTCCCGCACAGGTGTATACCACATCATAGCACAGATGATCGCGGCTGAACATGCGCAGGGAGGATCCGTATTCCCCGTCCGGCTGCGGATTGGCTTCCCGGGTGCTTCGGGAAGGGAAGATGAAGATATCCTGCACCCCGGTCCCATCCAGGACCCGGCGGAAAATCCATTCGCCCTTGACATGACGCTTCCGGTTGTCAAACAGTTCATCATAGTAATCGCAGTCCCAGTCTCCGAGCAGGGGAGCAAACCAGTCAAATTCAGGCGGAATCCGGCTGGTTTCCGGACTGAGCAGCGCATCAGAGAAAGTATCCATATAACGATTGTTCCTTTCACTGCTGAAATTCAGATTCTTTGTATTTGCGTCCGGAATTATACAGATGCAAGGACCGTAAAGGTGCTTTCACCCCACTGCTGCATGATGCGGACATCCCGGAAACCGGCCGTGCGCAGCACATCCATTTCATGCTCAACGGTCAGCGGCGTATCATAATGGAAAAACACATCGTCCGGCAGTCCCTGTTCCTGCTTCAGCTGTGCCAGATTCCGGAAATACTCCTTTTCCAGGTCTTCGGATTCCGCAAAGTAATCTGTCAGGACAAAGCATCCGTTCTCAGCCAGGGCAGCATGCAGTTTCGTGTACAGCCGCTCCTTCTGCTCCGCAGGGAAATGATGCAGCGATTCTACGGAAACGGCGGCATCAAACGTTTTTTCGCCCAGGGGCTCGTCAAAGTAGGAAGCGTTGATGAGGCGGATATTCCTGTTTCCCAACTTGGATTTCAGGGCCTGCAGCATCGCATCCGACAGATCAATCCCAGTTACGGCAGCATCCGGGTTGAGGCGGAAGTACTCTTCCAGCTCCAGGCCGGTGCCGCAGCCCAGGTCCAGGACCCGGCTGCCCGCTGCCCGGGGAAGCAGGGACGCGGTATAGGCATAAAAGCCGGACGCTCCTTCAATATTGGTTCTCATATGTTCATCATAGCCGTCCACCCGGGCGGCAAAGAAATCATCCATTTTTTCCAGTTGCATATTTTTTACCTCTGCTGTTCATCGGGCGGCTTTCTTTGGCCGCCATTATTCATGCCGGTTTCCGGCACCGGAAGAAGATAAATTCCGGCCGGTGGATCGTTCCGCCGAACAAAGCCGGATACTGCTTCCGCATTTCATCTGAAATATGGGCTTCCTGGCACTCCTCAAGGATGAATCCCGCACCGATCAGCGCGTTGATCAGGCTGGAGACCGTCCGGTGGTAACACTCATATCCGTTGACGACCCAGTCCACCTTCCGGTGGCCTTCCAGGCAGTAATTCCGGAGGTTCGCATACAGGCGTTCCCCCGCTTCCGTACGGGTGTACCGGTCATAGACTCCGTCCCATGCGGTCACTATCGGATGGGACATACTGAAGACGAATTCCGCCCCGGCCTTTACCAGCGTGTGGATTTTCCGTATGAGCCCGGGAAAATCCTCGATATAGTCAAAGACCAGGGAACTGGTCACCAGGTCAAACTGTCCTTCGATTTCCCCGATGTCCTCCATGGCCAGCTGCCGGTAAGTGATATTATCCGCGCTGTTATGCTCCCGGGCATATTCCAGCATGTTTGCGGAAATATCGATTCCCAGGACAGATTTCGCGCCCATATCGGAATACTGCTTTGCATGCTGGCCCATCCCGCAGCCGATATCCAGAATTGTTTTTCCGCTCAGCGACGGAAGCATTGAGAAAAGGATCGGCGTTTCGATGCAGTCATTGAAATTGACCTTGTTTTCCCGGCTTTTCCGGAAATCCTCAAAGAAGGCATTGTTGTCATACACATTTTGCTTTGACATATGTTTTTCCTCCGGTTATATGACAGTATCCGGCTGACGTGTCAGGCCGGACCCTCCTCCTGCTGCTGTTCCCATGCCCGGAACGCTTTCTCCCAGGTATCCACCGCATACGGCCGCCGGTCATCCCGGATCCCGGCGGCATATTTCTCCACAAAGGACAGGAAAAAGAAGATATGCTCCCTGGCAACGGCCAGCTCACGCATGATGACCCGGCTCCAGACATTGGCCTCGCGGAACAGGCCGGTCTGCCTGAAAGCATCGATATAGGCAGCCTTGTCAAACGGGATCCGTTTTTCTTCTATGCTTACCTGCCCGCCGTCCGTTATTTCCAGGACTGTGTACGGGACACTGTCCCGGATTCCGTCCAGCGGAAGGCCGCAGGAGCCCGGATTGACCAGGTACACATTCCTGCCTTCGACCTTGCAGGACCACTGAATATGGGAATGCCCGAAAATGTAGACGCCATCCTCCAGACCGGAGGCAGCCTCCCGGAAACGGGGATCACGCGCCCGCTCCGCAGCCATTTCCGCCAGGATCTTTTCCGGGCAGGTTCCCTGCCACCGGCTTTTTTCCACAATGGTAACCGAGTTCCAGGTATAGAACGGATACGTGCCCATAAAGTCCACAGACGAATGCGCCATATGGACCGGAACCCCGTCGTATTCAAAATCAGCGGAGCGGGGCAGGCCCAGAACATAATCCAGACGCTCCCGGCTGATGCTTTTATAGCTCCAGTAGGTCGCCTGCATCTGCCCGTCTGTCCACCGGGACGGATCCTGTCCGGCCAGGTTCTCCAGGTATTTCTCTTCGTTTCCCCGGATGACTGTTTTTTCGGGGAGCTCCATGATGGCGGCAATGCATTCATCCGGCCAGGGACCGCTGATGCAGTAATCGCCGGCCAGAAGGAAGCGGTTGATTCCCTGCCGCCGGGCATCTTCCAGCACGGCCTGAAGCGCCGGATAGTTGCCATGGATATCCGACAAAACTGCGAATTTCATTTTCCCTCCGGTGATCCGGTTTCTCCGGTCAGACTGAAATCTGCCAGGAAACGCTGAAATGCCTGTTCCCGCTCCCTGGCGGTCTCATAATACGGCAGGCCATACTTTTCGCACTGCTCCCGGATCAGGATGCTTTGTTCCACGATATATTCCGCGCCTTCCCGGAGTTCCTCATCAGATTTCCAGAAGGTATAATCCTTCTCCGTGTCATATTTCTTCTGGATTGCGAAGCGCTCCTCCGGCGTCACATCGGATGTGATGAAATATGCAATATCACAGTTCGCATCGCGAAGGAACCGGTCATAATCTTCCGGAAGGAGCTGGTACATATCCAGGACCATCCCCGGCTCGAACTCATCGTATTCCCCGCTGTCCAGCATTGCCCGGACAAAGGGAGCCATTTTGCCGCTGATCACGCGCAGGGTATCCATGGAAGACAGCCCCTGGTATGTGCTGACGCCGGTTTCGGGGAAGCACTTTTCGAATCCCGCGATGATGGAGTCCATGCTGACATGCTGGTAGCCGTACCGGGTGGCCAGGAGGTGGGAAATGGTGCTCTTTCCGGCCCTCGGAACGCCGGAAATAATGATATTGTTCTTCACGGTATAATCCTTCCTGCGGTTTCAGGTGTGTACAGCCCGGCCGCCTGCCCGATGCGTACGGCAGTATTACTGATTTTGTATCATACTTTTTATTGAATTGCAAATACTCAACAGTTTAAAGCCGAAAGAGATTTTTGCAGAAAGCGGATTCTTCCGTGCGGTACTGAAAAACCGGCCGGGAAGCGTTCCGCTCCCCGGCCGGTACGGTGTTGTTATTCCACCGGAAAACATGCTTCCGTGACATATTCATCCGGGTTCTGGGTATCCGCCGGACCGACATGATAGATATTGAACATCGGTCCGCTGATGGTATAACCGTTATCCCGGATCCAGGCAACCGCTGTCGCATAGGCTTCACCCATCTGCTGGTAGCTGCCCTTTACGACGCAGCTTGCGACTTTGACCGAAGGAAGCGTCTGAAACTTCACATGCTCGGTATCCTGGTATTTGCCTTTCACTGCCATCGATACCATGATTTCCACATTTTCTTCCTTAAATTCCGGATCCAGGAATTCCGCCACGGCGTAACAGGGCTCCGCGGGGACCAGCGGTTGTTTGCATTCGGCCATCATACCCCAGGCCATGCCTTCATCCTCATACCGGGGGATGACCATGCGCACGGTTGCCGCGTATCTTTCCGGAATTGTCTTTACTGTTACATCAAAACCCATACTGTTCTCCTTCCTCAGCCTCTTCCGGGCTGACTCCAGGAGCATCAGTTTATACTCCGTTTCCCTGGCCTGGGCCGCCAGTTCCTTCTGCTGCGCGGCCAGGAAGGGTTCGAGTTTATCCCTGTCGTCATAGATTTCCAGGAGGCGGATGATATCTGCCAGGGGAAATCCCATGTCCTTCAGCGCGGTAATCCTGCTGATGACAAACAGCTGTTCTTCCCGGTAATAGCGATATCCGGTGAAGTGATCAATCTCTGCCGGTTTCAGCAGACCGATATCGTCATAGTGCCGGAGCATCCTGATGCTTACCCTGGACAATTTTGAAAATTCACCGATCCTGAGCATTTGTTTTCCCTCCATGGATGGTTTTCCTGAGCTCGCAACCAGGATAATCCCTCACATAGTGTGAGAGTCAATACGCTTTTTCAAAAAGCTGATGAAATACTGCCAATTGCTGATACCGGCATTCCGGATGGAACAGCAGCCGGGACGAACGACACCGGCTGACGGCATGATTCACTTGCGGGCTTTGGGAGCAGGGAGCTCTTCCACCATGGCTTCCAGCAGCTCCGTGAGAAACTCCCGGCTGTCCACATTGTCCACCAGGAGCATTTCCTTCGCACCTTCGTACGGGATCTCCCTGTCTGCGTTTGGCATACGGGCGATAGCGGCTTTTGTCGGCTTGACCAGGAAACGGTCATCATAGATGCCGCCGATGATTTTGCCGCGGTAATAGATGATGAATTCCCCCATCATTGCACGGTAAGTGACATGATCCAACCCGGAGAGCTGTTCCAGGATGAAGTCCAGGTATTCCCGATGTGATGCCATTTCCAATTCCCCCTCAAACCTGATCCCGCGGAGACGGGCGGCGGTTACTGCCTTTTCTTCGCGATGGTGTAGGACGGCAACCCTTTCTGACAGCCATTCTTTTCATAAAAGGCTTCCACTCCCGGCTGGGAACCGAAATACAGCATGGTCGGCGTATGTTCCTTCGCCAGGCGGAGGAGACTGCTTCCCACTCCCTGACGGCGGTATTCCGGAAGGACGAGCAGTTCCGTGATGGTTCCGAAGAAATAGCCGTCTGTCAGGATCCGCAGGCATCCGACCAGCTTTTCCCCGTCCCGGGCGGTGATATTCAGCGTCCGGGACAGCGCATCGCGGGTTCTTTCCAGGTCATAGCTCCCCGGCCAGACCTGGTTCACAAAGGAGATAAAGGCGGAAACATCCAGGCTTTTGTCATCCACAATATAGTTCATAACCATTCCTCCCCGGAAAGTCCTTACAGAGCGGTGCGACCGTTCAGCCCGCGAAGCCGGATATCATCCAGCTGTTCAGCAGTCAGCGTTCCGGCCTGGTACAGCAGCAGGTATTCATTTTCGACGGTGCTGTCAAATATCAGCAGATCATCCGTGTTGATCGTTACGGGAACCCCGTTTTCAACCAGGATCCGGATCGGGTGTGTCCGGTAATCCCGGACAAATCCCAGCTTTACATTGCTGCTCGGGCAGACATTGAGCTGAATGTGATTGTCCGCCAGGAAACGCATGACTTCCCCGGAAGACGCCGCGTTGATTCCGTGATGAACCTCGGAGAGACCCAGGATTTCAACGGCCTTCCGGACATCCCCTGCGGAGCCGGTTTCTCCCACATGCATTTTCCGGACAAGCCCGAATTCCTCCGCCTTCCGGTAAAGGGGGACAAAGGCTTCCAGCGGCTGCACATTCTCGCCCGCGCAGATATCGATGGCTTTGAAATAGTTGAGGCAGGTGTACTGCCCCAGCTTCGCGGTTTCGTCCGCCACATTGCAGGAGGACGGATAGGTGAGTTCCGGTTCAAAAACCGTATCGGGGCAGCACGACTGATGAAGCCCTTCGATGATTTCCCGGAAGGCTACGATCCCGCCGACCTGGTCCACTTCATTGACGCCGAAGTTCAGGACCAGCCGCCGGATATTGTTGCGCCGGGCTTCCGCAAACGCGCCTTCCCAGCGGATCAGCATGCATTCGTATCCGTCGCAGAACGGTTTTACGGAGGAACGGAACCACTGCTGCATTCCGTCCAGGCCGTCCAGTACCCCGTGAAGCCGGGGAATCTCCCGGTTCAGCCGTTTTGCAAGCCACTCCGGCCGGCAGCCTTTGGTTGAATGGTTATGAAGATCGCTTTTCGGGGCGGCGAGGAGGGCGGCCGTATCGTTTTCCGCCAGTGCCCTGCAGAATTCACTTCCCATGGTTTTCCTCCCGTCGCAGAATGCGGTTATCTCCCGGATCACAGCCGGTGAAACCCCTGCCGGATTTTGTTCCAAATCATAGCATATCTTTGATCTTCCTGACAAGGATTTCCGCTATAGCAGCCGGAAAGGCAGGGCCTGTGACCGGGCGCAATATATGAATCAAACGGCGCAATAAATGCCGATTGACAACGGGCAGCCGGTTTCGCTATATTGGGCTCAGACAAGTTGTTCGTACCAATTCATCAATGGCGGAGGAAAAGCATATGAAACAGCAGTGGCCTTTGGATGTAACCGTTTCCTTTGATCCCTATTTCGGCGAGCCCAGCCGGGACGGCGAACAGGGCGCGGAAGTCCTGCCGGACGGAAAGGTGCATTTCCGGATTATCGCGAAGGACGCGAAGGAGGTTGTGATCGACCGGTTCGGAACGGTTTTCCCGCTGGAGCCGGCCGGCGATGGCGCATGGGAAGGTACGTTTGACCTCGGTACGGGATTCCTGTACTTCTTCCTGAAGGTGGATGGCGCGGACGTGCTGTGCCCTTACCTGCCGATCGGATACGGATGCTGCCGCCCGATGAACTTCGTGGACGTTCCGGTGGCCGATATGGCGGGATGGGACGACCTGGAGGATGTGGAGCACGGCGGGGTGACCCGGTATTACGTGAAGTCCTCCGTGACCGGCAAGCATGAAATCTGCCTGGTGTATACACCCCCGAAGTATGATCCCCAGAAAAAATACCCGGTGCTGTACCTGCAGCACGGATACGGCGAGAACGAAACCGGATGGATCTACCAGGGCCATGCGGGACGCATTGCCGACCGCCTGCTGGCGGAAGGCAAAATGGAAGAGATGATCATCGTGATGGGCAACGGCATGGTCCGGGGCAAGGACGCGAATGACCGGATGCTGTTCCCGCAGATTGTGGTGAAGGACCTGATTCCCTTCATCGAAAGCCGCTACAACGTGCTGACTGACAAGTGGCACCGTGCGATGGCCGGCCTGAGCATGGGCAGTTTCCAGACAAGCATTACGACGCTGACGAATCCGGACCTGTTCGGCTATGCCGGACTGTTCAGCGGATTCCTGCGGGCACCGTGGCCGACCGACGCGGAACAGCCCCACCTGAAGCTGCTGGAGGATCCGGCGAAATTTAACGAAACATTCCGGGTGTTCTACCGGGCGATGGGCACCGAGGATACCTACTGGGAAGCCTTTGCCAAGGATGACGCGTTCCTTGAGGGTAAGGGCCTGGACATCACGCGGGAAACCTTCCCGGGCGGCCATGACTGGACCGTATGGCGCCGGTGCATCCGCTCCTTCCTGCCGAGGCTGTTCAAGGACTAAGACCGACAGATCAAACAAGAAGCTCCCTTCGCTGTGACAGCAAAACTGCGGGCGAAGGGAGCTTTTTTGCCTTGTTTATCCACCGGCATTCCTGTATAATCAGAACAGAAGGAAAACGTACAGGACAAAACACCGCTGAAAACAACCGGAAGAGGGGACATATACAGGACGGGTATGCCGTACCGCCGGATACCGGAGGAGGGACCTGCGTGAAGGAACAGTGGAAAAGTGAGTTTACAGCACGTTTCAGCCGCCATGAGGATGAGCTGAAATGGCTTTATTATGAGCTGTATCACAGCAACGGGCAGGCATTTGATGCCTTTACCGATATGATGTACCGGCTGTGGGAGGAGCGGCCGGAGAAGCTGAAGGAAATGGACCGCGCCCGGGAACTGCAGCCGGACTGGTACAGGGGACATGACATGACCGGCATGCTGATGTACACGAACGCATTTGCCGGAACCCTGAAGGGCATCAGGAAGAAGCTGAAGTACATCACCGACTGCGGGGTGAACTACCTGCAGCTGATGCCGCTGCTGGAAAGCCCGGAGGGCCGGAATGACGGCGGATACGCCGTGAGTGATTTCCGGAAGGTCCAGCCGGAGCTCGGCACGATGGAAGACCTTTCGTACCTGGCAGACGCATGCCACGCGGAAGGCATCGCGGTGTGCCTGGATTTTGTTATGAACCATACCAGCGAAGACCACGAATGGGCGCGGCGCGCCCGCGCCGGCGAGAAGGAATACCAGGACCGGTACTTCTTCTTTGACGACTGGACGATCCCGAATGCGTTTGAGCAGACGGTTCCGCAGGTATTTCCCACCACGGCGCCGGGCAATTTCAGCTGGTGCCCGGAAGCGGAAAAGATTGTGATGACCACCTTCTACCCATACCAGTGGGACCTGAATTACGCGAATCCGGTCGTTTTCAACGAAATGACGGACAACATGCTGAACCTGTGCAACCACGGGGTGGATATCATCCGCCTGGACGCGGTGCCCTATATCTGGAAGGCGCTGGGAACCACCTGCCGGAACCTGCCCCAGGTGCATATCCTGGTGCGGATGATGCGCATGGTATGTGAGATTGTCTGCCCCGGAACCCTGCTGCTCGGCGAAGTGGTGATGGAACCCAGCAAGGTGGCGCCGTATTTCGGAACGGTGGAGAAACCGGAGTGTCACCTGCTGTACAACGTGACGACCATGGCGACCCTGTGGCATACAGTGGCGACGAAGGACGTACGGCTGCTGACCCACCAGGTGCGCCAGGTGTTCCGCCTGCCCCGCGAGTATGTATTCCTGAATTACCTGCGGTGCCATGACGATATCGGATGGGGACTGGATTATGAATTCCTCCACGGGCTTTGCCAGGAGGAGATTCCGCACAAACGGTTCCTGAACGATTACCTGACCGGAAAATGGAAGGGAAGTCCGGCCCGGGGCGAACTGTACAACGACGATCCGCGGCTGGGGGATGCCCGGCTGTGCGGAACGACGGCTTCCCTGTGCGGGATCGAGGCTGCCCGGGAGAATGATGATCAAGACGCGCTGGACAAGGCGCTGCGGCTGGACCGAATGCTGCATGCCTTTATGTTCACCCTCAGCGGGATCCCCGTGCTGTACAGCGGCGATGAGATTGCCATGGAAAATGATTACAGCTACCATGATGATCCCCTGAAAGCCGATGACAGCCGGTACCTGCACCGGGGCAGCATGGACTGGGAAAAGGCAAAGAAGCGGACCAAGAAAACCACGCCGGAGGGAAAGCTTTTTGCCGCAATCCGGCAGATGGAAAAGATCCGGGCGGAACAGGCCGCATTCGATCCGAACGCGGACACATGGATCCTGGACACGTACAACAACCACGTGTTCGGAATCGGACGGTATTACAGCGGCGAACAGCTGCTGGCCCTGTTCAATTTTGCAGATGAACCCCAGAAGGTATGGCTTCGGGATGAGAAGAGCTATACGAACCTGATGACCGGGAAGGAAAGCGACGCGGGGGAAATCCGGCTGGCTGCCGGGGACTTCTGCTGGCTGCTGCACCGCTTCTGAGCCGGGAAAGACGGATTACACAATCCGGAAAAGATCATATACACCGGGATTGGCGCGGACCTCGAATACGGTTTCCGCGCCGTTTTTCATGAGCGGCGGAATGCGCAGGGGGTTCCCGGTGCGGAAATCCTTGCGGAGCGGGAGCTCCAGCGCTTCCGCCTCTCCCTTTATATGGATACGGACGGCACCGGGCTGGGCCTGCGAGGTGACATACGGATACAGGATGAAGGCATCATTGTCATAGGTGAAGAGGCTGACGCCGCTGCCGCATTCCAGGTACACCCGGTGGGAGGAGAACTCACTGCGGATCCGCGTGAGGACGGACTTCGGGATTTTATACAGGTCCGGGAAGCTGTCCGGGACCGCCAGGGTCAGCATCTGCCCTTTGCCGTATGTATCCCGCAGGAGAAGACCGAAGCTTTCCTCCGTATCCGCCACCTTGGCCAGCGCCCAGGTGGCGTTGTTCCGGAATTCGCATACCGGAATGCCGATTTCCTCCCGGCCGCGGGGATATTCCGTCCGCGAGAAGGGGTTATTGGTTTCGATACGGTAATTCCGGCCGCGGATCCGGCGGCCCGGAAGGCGGATGGAGGTCATCCGCCGGATTCCGCGGTCCATGGTATCCTGCAGGAATCCGCTGGTGACCAGCGCTTTTCCGCCGCCGGCGACATATTTCTCGAGCTTGTCCACAACATCGGGATCACAGGCGGAGGACCGGGTGAGCAGGATGCTTTCCGCATCTTCCGGCCAGTAAGGAGAGCAGACAACGGGCAGGCCGCACATGCCGAGGAAATCCTGGATATTATCCTCGCCCTGGCAGTTGTCCGGCAGGTAACAGACTGTACCGACCGGGCTTCCGCAGTAATCGAGCACGGCATCCAGCTTGTCCAGGTGCCAGCCCAGGGCGGGAACGAGCGGGCTGTCGGTGAGCGCCTGGAAGCAGAAAAGCATCATCTCCCGCGGTTTGGAGAAGGCGGTCAGGTATGCCTGCTCCAAATACTGATCCATAATATGGAAGTCGAAGGGATCAAACCAGCCGCCGCCGTTGCGGCCCGGCCACATGTTCTCAAAATAGGTCATGAGCGAGAAGCTCAGATACCGGGGAAGGTGCTGGTCCGTGGTGACGGTATCCCGGGCCTCCGTACCGGTATAGATCTGATCGAACAGCTTCCGCTGGGCGGCGGGATTGTATCCGGTTTCCTGATAGCTCTCCGCCCAGTTCGGATACTTGATGGTGATCCTGCAGGCGGGGTTGGCCTTTTTCGCCGGGGCGATCACATCCTCCCGGCTGACCTTTTCCATCAGGCTGAGGCGGTAGGCCTGCCAGCTCCCGTCCGTGATTCCGTGGGCAGCGTTGTACGCGTCCCGCCCGGCGCGGCAGGCGTCACAGGTGCAGTTGGTAAAGAAAAAGTCATCGATGATGAACTCATCGAACAGTTTTCCGGTATATTCGCTGGCCTTCCGCAGGACAGCCAGCATTTTCGGATCGTTATAGCAGAAGGTATCGAACAGGCGCTGCTTCGGCTCATCGCCTTCCGGAGTGGGAACGGTGGTGGTCAGGCCGCCGGCCACTTCGATCCCGTGCTTTTCAAACAGGCGGCGGCAGAGGGAAACCTGTTCCTCCGACGCCATGGTTCCGCCGCGGAAAGGCTCCAGGTATACCTTGTCCGGGCGCATGTACTTTTCAAAGAAGCGGATATCGTTTTCCAGTTTTTCGGCGGAGGCGCGGGCTGTGCCCTGGGCCACAAAATAGTAAACGAGTTTAAAATTCCGGTAATTTCCCATTGAAATATCCTCCCGGCTGTGAAGTTGTGCAAACGTTTCCTTGTTCGCATTATAACGGGTTTTCCCCGAATGCACAAGCGCAGGTTTTTACCCGGGCACCGTGGCTTCTATGGGGATGACTGCACACTTTGAAAAATCATTATTGACAAAACCAGGGAGAATCCTGTATGATGCACATCCACACGCTTGCAAGAATGAATCTGTAAGCCTCTGCGAGAATTAAAAAGGCAGGGGCTTATTTCTGTACCCCGCAGAAAGGAAAACATATGCAGCAGACAAAACTGCCGGAGCATCCGGCAGCGCAGGAGGAGTATCTGCATCTCCAGCAGGTGCGCGATGCAATTGAACGGGAAATCAGCGAGGTGGAGGCCCTGACCGGTGCCAAAGCCGGCGTGGTGATGGATGTCCGGATGAAAGAGGACCCGGACCAGCAGGAGGAAGTCACCATGCAGCTGTTCCAGGGGCAACTGGACCGGCTGCGGCAGCTGAATATGGCGCGCGGACAGGCGTATTTTGCCCGGCTGGTTTTTATTCCCGAAGGAAGCGGAAGCGAAACCTGGTACCTGGGCCGGTGGGGCGTGCTGAATCCGGTGACACTGGACCCGGTGGTGGTGGACTGGCGGTCGCCGGCAGCCAACCTGTACTACTCCGGACAGGTGGGGCCGATGGACTACGAAGCCCCGGACGGCCGGATCTGCGGCGAGCTGACGCTGAAACGGATGCTGACCGTACGTGACCGGGAACTGGAAGGATTGTTTGACAGCGGAATCGTTTCCCAGGAGGCGTACCTGCAGGGCGTACTCGGCAGTATTTCCTCGGACCGGCTCCGGGATATCGTAACCACCATCCAGGCGGAACAGAACGTTGTGATCCGGTATCCGCTGTCTGACAACCTGCTGGTGCAGGGAGCCGCCGGGAGCGGGAAGACCACGATCGCACTGCACCGGATTGCCTACCTGCTGTATTCCTTCCGGGAGAACCTGAAACCGGAGAACATGATGATCCTGGCTCCGAACCCGCTGTTCCTTTCCTATATATCCCAGGTGCTGCCGGACCTCGGCGTGGAACGTGTGGTCCAGACTACCTTTGAAGGATGGTGCCGGGAAGGCATGGGCAAACGGATGCCCGCCGTGAACCGGGAAGGCCGCCTGGAAAAGAACCTGCGGTCCACAGCGGAGGAACGGGAACGCACCGGACGGCAGATCCGCCGGAAGGGATCCCTGCAGATGCTGGAACAGCTGACGGAATACCTGGACAAGCTACAGTACAGCGTGATCCCGGAGGGCGGATTCCGGATGGCCGGCGTGACGCTGATGGAACGGGCAGAGCTCGAGGACATCTTCCTGAGGCAGTTCCGACATTATCCCCTGGAGATCCGGCTCGGCGAGCTGAAGAAAATCGTCCGGAAACGGGTCCAGTCCGCGGTATCCATGCTGAAGGAACGCTATACGGATATGGCGGAACAGCAGGTGGGCCGGCTCCGGTCCGCCATGCGGGACGGCCCGGAACGGCAGAAACGGATCCGGGATGTCTACGCGGCCAGGGACCTGAGGCACCGGGAGATTGACGAGCGGGCGGAAACCTACATGGCCGGATACCGGGGCAAATTCCCGGCGCTGGACGTCATGAGCGTTTATGTGGATTTCCTGCATGCCTGTGGGGCGGATGAACTGATTCCGGAAGAGGGCGGCGTACGGCAGGAGGACCTGCCGCTGCTGGCAGTGATCTGCCGGACTGTGTTCGGACTGAAAACCAAACCCATGCGGCATATCGTGATCGACGAATGCCAGGACTTCTCCCCGCTGCAGATTGAACTGCTGCGGCAGGCAAACCCCGCGGCGACATTCACCCTGGTCGGGGACCTGTACCAGGGAATCCGCGCCGATGAAGGCATCCGGGGATGGGACGAATGGACCGGACCGGTTTTCCACGGAAAAGCGGAGCTGACGCAGCTGACGGTCAGCTACCGCAATACGGTGGAGATTATGAACCTGGCACAGCATGTTGCCGGGCGGTATCCGATCCCGGGAATCCGCGGTACGCGGCCGGTGCTGCGGCACGGGGATTTACCGGTGATAACGGAAGCCGGAAGCGAGAAGGAACGCCTCGCGATGATCCGGGAACAGGCAGAGGCCTGGAAGAAGGAAGGATTCCACAGCATCGCGCTGATTGAGAAGACGGCGGAGCAGGCAAAGAAGCTGTACAAGGCTGTCGGCGCGGAGCTGGGCGCAAAGCTGCTGACGGAGAACGACCGCGAATACCACGGCGGGGTGATGATCCTGAGCGCCGGGATGGTGAAGGGCATGGAGTTCGACTGTGTGGGCATCTGCGACGCGTCCGCCGCGAACTTCCCCAAGGATGAATGGGTCAGCCGGATCCTGTATGTGATGATGACCCGCCCGCTGCACCGGCTGCATATCTGGCACCGCGGGGAGGTGACTCCGCTGCTGGCAGAAGCGGATGAATGACCGGTGCAGGGATCCGGTAATCCAGTAAAGAATGGATATATACAATGCATATTGAACCTGCAATCCGGAAAAGCAAAAGCCCCGGGAGGAAAGCAGTATGAGGAAAAACAGAGAGCCGCACTGGATCCGGCATACCCATCTGTTTGGTCCGGATGAGTACGAATGCTCCCACTGCGGGGCAGTATTCGCACAGAAGTACCCGGCATGCCCAAGGTGCGGAATCAGTCCGGGACCGGAAAAGGAAGAGCCGGACTGGGTGGAGGAAGCGGAAGAGCTGGACTGGCTTCTGGATGATGACGACTGAGGCCGCGAATCCGGAAGGAAAGTACTCTGCACATAACCTGTACACAGTGTGTCTTCTGCTTGACAGGGTATAACCACAATCTTATAATTAAGTTTACAGCGAACTACTATATTTTGTGGACAGAGGGGTAAAAGGACATGAAATATCTGCTTGGTATTGACCTGGGAACATCCGGTACAAAGACGGTTCTGTTTGACCAGAACGGCAAGGGCATCTGCTCCGCGACGGTGGAATACCCGATGTACCAGCCGCAGAACGGCTGGGCGGAACAGGATCCCAAGGACTGGTACAACGCGGCGGTCAGCACTATCCGCACCGTGCTCGAGAAGAGCGGCGTGGACAAGAAGGATGTTGTTTCCCTGGGCATCAGCGGCCAGATGCACGGCCTGGTCATGCTGGATGAAAAGGATGAGGTGATCCGCCCCTCCATTATCTGGTGCGACCAGCGGACCGCGAAGGAATGCGAAGAGATCACCGCGAAGGTGGGCTATGACAACCTGATCCGCATTACCGCGAACCCCGCGCTGCCGGGATTCACCCTGAGCAAGCTGATCTGGGTGCGCAACCATGAACCGGAAAACTACGCCAAGTGCAAGCATGTGCTGCTGCCGAAGGACTACGTCCGCTTTATGCTGACCGGCGATTTCGCCACCGAAGTTTCCGACGCCAGCGGCATGCAGATGCTGGACGTTCCGAACCGCTGCTGGAGCGATGAGCTGCTCGGCATCCTGGATATCGACAAGAGCATGCTGGCCAAGGTTTATGAAAGCTGCGAAGTGACCGGCCATATCTCCGCGAAGGCTGCGGAGCTGACCGGACTGAGCGAGGATACGCTGGTTGTCGGCGGCGCCGGCGACAACGCGGCGGCGGCCGTGGGCACCGGCGTGGTGGAGGACGGCAAGGCCTTTACCACCATCGGAACGAGCGGCGTGGTATTCGCGCATACCGACAAGCTGGCGATCGACCCCAAGGGCCGGGTACACACCTTCTGCTGCGCCGTTCCCGGTGCATGGCATGTGATGGGCGTGACCCAGGCGGCCGGCCTGAGCCTGAAGTGGTTCCGCGACAACTTCTGCGCGGCGGAAAAGACCACCGCGGAAGCCATGGGCGTGGATACCTACGAGCTGACCAACCAGGAAGCGGCCCAGAGCCCCATCGGCGCGAACAAGCTGATCTACGCGCCCTACCTGATGGGCGAGCGGACCCCGCACCTGGACAGCGACTGCCGCGGCATCTTCTTCGGCCTGAGCGCGATGCACCAGCGGCGTGACCTGCTGCGTGCCGTGATGGAAGGCGTGACCTACAGCCTGAACGACTGCCTGGGCGTGCTGGCAGGCATGGGCGTTGCCCCTGAAACCATGCTGGCCTGCGGCGGCGGCGGAAAGAGCCCCCTGTGGCGGCAGATGCTGGCCGACGTGATGAACTGCCCCGTGGCCACGACCGTGAATACCGAAGGCCCGGCGCTGGGCGTCGCCATCCTGGCGGGCGTCGGCGCGGGACTGTACGGCAGCGTGCAGGAAGCCTGCCGGGCGATGATCCATGTGAATCCGGCGCAGGAACCCATTGCGGAAAACGTTCCGAAATATGCCAAGGTATACGAAGTGTTCAAGAAGCTCTACACCGCCAACAAGGAACTGTACAAAGACCTGGCCGAACTCGGCTGATCGGAGGAATAGGCGATGAAATGTCAGTTTTGCAGCTGCCTGGACAGCAAGGTGATTGACTCCCGCCCCACAGACGACGGAAACAGCATCCGCCGCCGCCGGGAATGCATGAACTGCGGACGGCGGTTCACCACCTATGAAAAGGTGGAAATGAGCCCCCTGTTCGTGGTGAAGCGGGACGGACGCCGGGAAGGCTTTGACAGCCAGAAGATCAAGGCCGGCATCCTGCATGCCTGCGACAAACTGCCGGTGAGCATGCAGCAGATCGACGAGATTGTGACCCGCGTGGAGCAGAAAGCTTACGCCACCATGGAAGGGGAGATTCCCTCCGAGAAGATCGGCGATATG
>JAEEGK010001731.1_pt1 | contig 54605 bp, 44 predicted proteins | sample 8958771 | NCBI WGS metagenome assembly JAEEGK01 (sample SAMN16246547, study PRJNA631951) | gut metagenome | biome: gut microbiome; feature: rumen; material: SC-attached | host: Bos | place: Iran: Karaj | collected 2018-10 | reverse complement strand
GACTTCCGCTACATGCCTGCCGTTTTCAACGACGAGAACGTACGAATCTCCGTCGACCAGAAAGAAGGCATAACCACCAATGCCCAATTGGCCTACCTCCGCGCACGCAGTGTCCAAAGTTATCTTGAAGAGAACGTGGCAAGCCTCAAAAAGACCAACAATGAATACCACCACATCACCCGTTGCTTCGACATGACCGGTCCCCACTACCGCCGTTCCAGTCTTCAAATAGTGGTTCACGGTGCTTTCGATGCTGCAGCCAAAAGCCTTGAAGCAGCCCTCCTTAACGACGAATACGTAGACTTTAACATCCCCCACATCGAAGAAAACCTCAACAGTAAAACCTACGCTCTCATCATCGCTGAAGAAGAATACACCGCTCCCCTACCCAACTGCGACTTCGCCACCAACGACGGTGATGTCCTCCATCAATACTTTGTCCACACGCTCGGCATCCCCACTCGCCATGTCAAAGTTCTGCACAATGCCGGCAGACAAGAAATCTACAATGAAGGTATCCACTGGCTCAAAGACATCATCAAAGCCCAAAGCGGCGATGTCCATATCATCATCTATTATGCCGGCCATGGTGTTTCCAACCAAAAGTGGGCTCCTTTCCTCATGCCCAGTGGCGTTGATGTCAGCAAAATACGCGCATTCCGCAGCAAAACAGGTGCCTTGCCCGAAGATATAGTCCTCAAAGGTGGCGATGCTGAAAAAATCCTCAACCAATGCATCTCCCTCGACACCCTCACAGGTTGGTTCAACCGTGTGGAAGCACTCAGCTATACCTTCATCATCGATGCCAGTTTCGACGGCATTCAACGCAGTGGCAAACCCTTCTTCACCATCAAAAAAGAGTCCAAACGCTACCGCACACCCCGTGTCCGTAGCGACATTGTCATCTTCATGGCTGCCGATGGCGACAAAACAGCCTATTCATTCATCGACCAGCACCATGGCTTCTTCACATACTACATCCTCAAAGAACTCAAATACACCCGTGGTGAAATCACCTTCCAAGACCTCTTCAACAACGTCACCAAAAACCAAGCCTATGAATCCTCTCTGCAAGGCAAACTCCAAGAACCAAGCATGATTATCGGTGGCAAATTAGGCGAGAACTGGGGCACACGCACCTTTATCAACAACTAATACTACTCCAAAGAGACAATGCACACACCTGAATTCATCACCCATCTCAAGCCCAACGAAGTCTTTGTCTTCGGCAGCAACCTTGCAGGACATCATGGTGGAGGAGCTGCCCGCATGGCCTACGAACGTTTCGGTGCCGTCTACGGACAAGGGGTCGGTCTGCAAGGGCAGAGCTATGCCATCCCCACCATGCAAGGAGGGGTGGAAACCATCCGGCCATACGTTGACGAATTCATCGCCTTCGCTCAGAACCACCCCGAACTCACCTTCCTCGTAACCCGCATCGGATGTGGTATTGCAGGATTCGACGAAAGCGAAATCGCACCTCTCTTTGCCGACGCACACCTTGTACCCAATATCATTCTGCCCCCAAAATGGTGATTACTAAACATTAATTGTTTTTTTTCATCCACAAATAATTTTTATTTCATATTTCCGTTACCCTGTAAATAATAAACGAACATAAACATCATCAAATTACCATGAAAAGAATCATTCTTGCTGCAGCCCTGATGCTGCTTACCTTTGGAGCCGTCAGTGCCCAAAACAATTTCCGCGGCATAGTAAAATACAAAATCACCAGTACCGGCAAAGTAGACCTTTCCATCCCCGAAGACCAGTCTGTCGTCGAAATCAAAGTCTACGACGACCAATTGCTCTATGAACAAACCATCCAGAAGGGGCTGAAAGTGTCACAAGCCATTGACTTCAGCCAAGCCATTGCCTACCTTGCTGCCAACGGCATCGAACTCGAAACCTACACCGGCGATGGCAAATTCATTGTCCGCCACGAATCAACCAAAGCGGAACTTGACAGCATCTACCTCGTCGACCAAGAGGCCGGGCATTTCTACTATGAAAATGTTAACGAAACCCAGGAAATGCTGGGCTACACCGTCCACAAAATGGTCATGCACCGCTACGATGAAGAAGGCTCCGACAATCCCGCCATCTGCTGGTACTCCACCGAAATCGGTCCCGAATACTGCCTCGTCATGGGCAACATAAAAGGATTCCCCTTTGTCTACACCCAGGAACTGGGTGAAGGCCGTGCCGTCACTTTCACTGCAATCGAAGTGCAGAAAGGCAAAGTAAAGGATGTTGACATGCTCCTTCCCGCCGGCTATAAAGATGCCTCCGGTGAAGAGTTCGAAACCTTCCGTAACGAGCTAAAGGATGCCATCGAACTGCTTGAAGACTAATCCAAACCTCATCTTATTGATGCCTATCATCTAAAGAAAACGATTAACAATCATACTCGAGGGCTTGAGGAAGAGGAATTCTCTATTCTCAAGCCCTCTGAAAGTAATAAAAAGGGTAAACTAAACAAAAGGTCTGCACACCTTTAAAACACAGGGCCAACCAAACCCTACAATAACAAATTCAAAAGCACTCCACACAATGCCCAAAAAGAAAAACAAGAAAACCGTACGACCCACCAGCCGTTTCATCGAATACTGGCGTACTCAACGCTGCCGTAAACTCCGTGGCTCCTGCTACATTCTCTTTGCCTGCTTCCTGGCCATCGCCATGACCTCGTTCTTTATCTCATGGCCATCGCACAACAACTGGCTTGGCGCACTTGGGTTTCACCTCTCCAAACTCATTGTACAAAACACCTTCGGCATCGCATCTTTCGGTCTTGCCTTCTTGCTTTTCCTCTATGGGTTCAAACTATGGAACAAAAACCTCCTCCCATGGAGCAAAACCCTCTGGAGCACCCTGTTCTGGATGGTGTGGCTTTCCTCTGTCATTGGCTACTGTTTTGGCCGGTGGGGTAAAGGCGACATCGTCATGGGCAACTACGTTGGTGTCACCGGCGACTTTATCGCCCAAAACTGCTACCACCTCATCAAATGGGGCACACTGGTGCTCTTTGCCTTCCTCGCCATTGTTTTCCTCATCCTCGTCCACAAAGTCAACATCCGGCCGCCAAAAGTCAACATCAACATGTCCGACATCAAAAACATCATCCCCGTCCACAAAGTAAAAGAGGAAGAGGAAACCGAACCTGCAACACCATCCCAAACGCCCCAAGAAGAAAAACAAACCAACACCGTCGGTAACGAAAATAGCAGCCAACAACCCCTCATCGAAAAAGAAGAACCTATAACATTTTCCATCGACGACGAATTCAGCCGCATCAACCAGCGCGCTCAAACTCGCGACCAACAAACCTCCCAATCCACCCCTGAAAAAAAACAACCTGCCTCACCCGCTTTCACCATCGCCGACACCCAACCAGACACCCCCGAAGAGGAACCCAACCGCTACTCCGAATTCGAAAACATACACACCAGCCACCACTACACCGTCGACGAACTCTACGACCCCCACCTCGACTTGAAGCAATACATCATGCCCTCCACTGACATTCTCACCGATTGGGAAACCCGCAACACCAAAGTAACCAAAGAAGAACTCGTCTCGAACAAAGACCACATCGTCGAAACCCTTCGCAACTACAACATAGAAATTGTCGAAATCACCGCCTCCCCGGGACCCACCGTCACCCTCTACGAAATCAAACCCGCCCCAGGCATACGAATCTCTAAAATCAAAAGCCTTGAAGACGACATCGCCCTGAGTCTCTCCGCCCTCGGCATCCGCATCATTGCCCCCATCCCCGGCAAAGGCACTGTTGGCATCGAAGTCCCCAATGCCAAGCCACAAATCGTCTCCATGAAAAGCATGCTCCAATGCGACGCATTCTGCAACAGCGGGAAAATGGAACTTCCCATCGCCTTCGGCAAAACCATCAGCAACGAACCTTTCGTCACCGACCTCGCCAAAATGCCGCACCTCCTCATGGCTGGTGCCACAGGCACAGGAAAATCCGTAGGCCTCAACGCCGTCATTGCCTCCCTTCTCTACAAAAAGCATCCCTCTGAACTCAAATTCGTTATGGTCGACCCCAAAAAAGTCGAACTCTCACTCTACAACAAAATCGAACGTCACTACCTTGCCAAACTGCCCGACTCCGAAGAACCCATCATCACCGACGTCAAAAAAGTCGTCCGCACCCTCAACTCCCTCTGCATCGAGATGGACCAGCGCTACGACCTCCTCCGCAAAGCCGGCGTACGCAAAATCACCGAATACAACGACAAATTCATCCATCGCCAACTCAACCCCGAAAACGACCACCGCTTCCTCCCCTATATCGTACTCATCATCGACGAATTTGCAGACCTCATCATGACCGCCGGCAAAGAAGTTGAAATGCCCATCTGCCGACTTGCGCAGCTGGCGCGAGCCGTAGGCATTCACCTCATCATCGCCACCCAGCGCCCCACCACCAACATCATCACCGGCACTATCAAAGCCAACTTCCCCGCCCGCGTGGCCTTCAAAGTCACCAGCGGCATCGACTCCCGCACCATCCTCGACTGTAGCGGAGCCCAACGGCTCATCGGGCGCGGAGATATGCTCATCTCCCTCTCCGGCTCCGACCTCGTCCGCATACAATGCGCACTCATCGAAACCGAAGAAATCGAAGAACTGGCCGACTTCATTGGCTCCCAACGCGGCTACCCCGATGGATTCCTCCTGCCCGAATACCTCGACGAGAACGAAGAACCCAACAAAGAATTCGACCCCAAACAAAAAGACGAATTCTTCAACGATGCCGCTCGTCTCGTCGTTGCTTCCCAATTCGGTTCCACCTCACTGCTGCAACGCAAACTGCAACTTGGCTACAACCGTGCAGGCCGAATCATAGACCAACTCGAAGCCGCCGGCATAGTAGGACCCTACAATGGCTCCAAAGCTCGCGAAGTATTGGTACACGACGAAATCCAACTCGAAGAAATCCTTAGAAACCTCTGACCTCTCCCATGACCGCCATCGAAGACTACTGCACCCAGCACACCTCACCGCTCCCCGACCCGCTCAACAGCGTCTACCGCTCCGTCGCCCTCCACACCGCCAACCCCCACATGGCCTCATCACCCTACCAAGGCACCCTGCTGCAAATCATCACTGCCATCCAACAACCCGAAATAGCCGTCGAAATAGGCTCCCAAGCAGGCTTCGGAGCCGTATGCATAGCCAGCGGACTCTCCGACAAGTCAACCCTGCACCTCATCGAAATCAACGACGAATACCAATCGCTCATCATCCAACATGCACAAACCGCCGGAGTACTGCCCCGCATCAAAACCCATTTCGGCCCTGCGGCTAACCTCATACCCACCCTACCCGACGGTATCGGCCTTGCCTTCATCGATGCCGACAAAGAAAACTACGACCTCTACTACACCCTGCTCCTCCCCAAGATGAAACAGGGGGGGCTCATCCTGCTGGACAACATGCTGTGGTACGGCCGCGTACTCAATCTTGACAGCCAACCCAGCACCCAGGCAAGTCAACTGCGCTGCAACCGCGAAGCACATGCAATACACCAACTCAACCAACGCATCACCCTCGACCCACGTGTCGACAACATCCTCCTCCCCATTCGCGACGGCATCATGCTCTGCCGCATCCGCTAACCTCCTCCCACCGACAACCATACCTTACTTTCTTATCCATCATCGGCAAAACAATAAATCTGACTGCCGAAAGTCTTTTCTTACATTACTCCGAGGAAATCATTTTAACCCAAATCGGTCGTTAGGTTTTATGTCAGAGTGGTATTTGTTTCGAGAAGATTGTCGGCGAAACCATTGAAGGCGTAGCGGGCTACGGCGAAATGGTTTCGTTGGCAAGATTCCGAAAGAAATGCCGCTATGGCATGAAAAGGAGATATTATCTGATAATTAGTGTACTTCCCGTCCTAATGACCGATTTGGGTTTAACAAAAAAACATTTGCATCTTTGAATTATTTTCCTTTATTTTGTATTATTAAAACAACGCCATATATATATTAATTATTTTATTATTAACCATTTAACACTATTACATCATTATGAAAAAACATTTATTCTGCTTATTATTTCTCGGATGCGCACTTTTCTCCGGGAAAGCCATTGCCCAATAAACAATAAAAAACCTATTCACCATGAAAAATACAGCATACATCATCGTCATTCTTTTTGCAATGCTGGGTCGGCAGGCCGTCGCCTCTCCTTCCCAACCTTCCGGGGACACCATCCGATGGCTCCCTCCTTCCTATCTCTTCAACCTCTATTCTGATCCGAGTACAATGACCGACTCTACTATCCGAAAGTGGACCACCCCATTTGAATTTGAGACTCATGGCCGTTGGGTAGATCCCGGTAGCACCGACCCCATTGAACATGTATCGCAGTTAATACGCAACGGTAATTTCATTGCTGGAAACCAATTGTGGACCGACCGCCCCATCAAGATTGTGGGGATAGCCGCATGCGCATATATGCAGCGACCTGGCGACACCACCATCGATCGTTATCTAAATCTATGGGAAAGTGAATACTATCGGCTGTATGAACGTCGGTTCTTCGTCCCCAACACCCGCGACACCTCTCTTCTTACACGCATCACAGACTCCATGATTCTCTACAAACCCACCCCTGACGGACTTGTGGAACTGATGTCCGCCCCCTGGCGCATCGAACAGAACCACCGTACCATCGTCCTTCCGCCTTTTTGGACTCGAATAGATGACACCATTGGATTTGGATTATTCTTCTCCAGTGAATTCGGGAGACCCGACCCGATACATCCCTTCCTTCCCGATACCGCTCCCAAGGTACCACTCTACGAAATCATGTTCGAAAAACCCGTCGTAGTGGAGGACTCTTTCGTCGTGGCAGGAACCGCCCTCAACAACGACGGCAGCTACGGTTGGGTCACCGTCCCAGCTTGGGATGACCACCCGCAGTGGATGTGGCTCTGGGATCATAACCCAACCCGCTACTGGTCGACTTTTACATACGAATATGACCCCAACAATACAGCCGAAGACAACATCGTTTGGAGAAAACATCGACACCACGAATGGTTCCGATGGCAAACCAGTCATAGTCGTTATTATGGCACATACGTCGGCGGACATTTTACCATAACCTATCTCATCTACCCTATCATCGACCCCGATTTCGACACTGTGATTGAACACTGCCGGCCGGTGACCAACCTGCGCGTGGCTGCAAGCTCCGACACCTCTGCCACACTGATCTGGGACGCCGACAACAGCATCCATTGGGAGGTCAGATACGGCATGATGGGCATGGACGACAGCCTCTACACCTCATTCATCGTCACCTCCCCCTCTGCCACCCTTACCGGTCTCGCCCCAGGTGTGCAGTACAAAGCCGTTGTCCGCGGCTGGTGCCCCTGCGACAGCAGCTGGAGCGACTGGACTTCCAAGGCCTTCTCCGTCCAGCAGCAACAGGACATCGCGCAGCCTGGCAACCTCGGACGCTTCACACACCTCTCGCCCAATCCAGCCCACGGCTCCGTCAGCGTGGTCTCCTCCTTCCAGCTCTCCCGCATCGTGCTCTACGACCTCAGCGGCCGGCGCATGCTTGAGCAGGAGGCCGACGGCATCTCCGCCACCCTCGACATCAGCTCCCTCGCCCCCGGCTCCTACATCGCCGCTATCCACACTCCCCACGGCGTCGCCACCAAGAAACTCATCGTGAAATAACCCGCCACCAAAACAACGACACACCCCCTCCGTCCCCGCGACCGCCCCTCCTTGCGAAACGGCCGCGGGGATGATTTTTGTCCGCACCTCACTGCCGCAACCCCCGCCCTCGCCCCACTCCCTAACCGCCACACAGCCGTCCCTTCTCCCATCATTTATCCTTTATAAATGGGAGAACGATGGGAGAACGATGGGAGAACGAGCGAAGGAAGAGCTGAGGGACAACAAAACAATAACACGGCTGTAGCAGCCTGCCAATATGGGTGCAGGCGCAAGGCGAATTGCTCACACCTGCACTCATTTTTACAAATAACGTTAAAGGATGTCCGCACACTTTTGTTTGTGGATTTTTTTTTGTATCTTTGCAAATTCGGTTTCGTGTGTCGAGGCCGTACAATATTCTGTATAATAAAATATTAGTATAAAAAGAAAACACAATAATGGCAAACTTTCTGTCTAAACTTTTCGGCACCAAGTCCGACCGTGACTTGAAAGAGGTGAAACCTTTCCTCGATGCCACCCTTAAGATTTATCCCGAGATTCAAAAACTGGACAACGACCAACTGCGAGCCAAGACCCTCGAATTCAAGGAGCGCATACGCAAAGAAGTGGAGGCCGAGGAGAATGAGTTGGCAACCCTGCGTCAGCGCATCGAAGAGGAGTATGATATGCCTGTGGCAGAAAAAGAGGAGTTATACAAGCGGATTGACAAACTGGAGAAAGAGTCGTATGACAAGACACAGAAAGTACTGAACGAGATATTGCCGGAAGCTTTCAGCGTGGTGAAGGAGACCGCACGCCGCTTTGCCGAGAACAGCGAGGTGGTGGTGACAGCTACCGACCACGACCGCGAATTGGCCGTGAAACGCGACAGTGTGAACATTGTGGCAGGTGAGGACGGTCAGGACAAGGCGGTGTACCAGAACCAGTGGATGGCCGGCGGCAATATGATTACGTGGGATATGGTGCACTATGACGTACAGTTGATCGGCGGCGTAGTGCTGCACAGCGGTAAGATTGCCGAAATGGCCACGGGTGAAGGTAAGACCCTCGTAGCCACATTGCCTGTCTACCTCAATGCCTTGCCCGGAAAAGGTGTACATGTCGTTACTGTGAACGACTATCTGGCCAAGCGCGACTCGGAATGGATGGGTATGCTGTTTGAATTCCACGGTTTGAAAGTGGACTGCATTGACAAGCACGAACCTCACAGCGAGGAGCGCAAAGCAGCCTACCGTGCCGACATCACTTACGGAACAAACAACGAGTTCGGTTTTGACTACTTGCGCGACAATATGAGCCGCAACCCTGAAGAGTTGGTGCAGCGGGGACACAACTACGCCATCGTCGACGAGGTGGACTCAGTGCTTATCGACGATGCCCGTACCCCTCTTATCATCAGCGGCCCCACTGGCAAGGACGATGAAGACCAGGAGTTCGACCGTTTCAAGCCTGTCATTGAGAAACTCTTCAATGCCCAGAAGAATCTTGTCACAAAGGTGCTTGCCGATGCCAAGACAGGACTGGCAGCAAAGCCCGACCCCAAACCCGAAGAGGAACCTGCAAAACTGTTGTTGCGTGCCTATCGCGGATTGCCCAAGAACAAAGCACTTATCAAATTCCTCAGCGAGACGGGCATCAAGGCTATCCTGCAGCGTACGGAAAACTTCTATATGCAGGAGCAGAATAAATATATGCACATCATTGATGACGACCTGTATTTTACCATCGACGAGAAGAACCGCACTGTGGAGCTGACAGAGAAGGGCATGGATTTCCTCACCGGACTGGGTGAGGACCGCAACTTCTATCAGTTGCCCGACATTGGAAGCATGATTGCCGAGCTGGAGCAGGAGAACCTGACCCCTGAAGAGAAGACGGCACGAAAAGAGAAAATATACAATGATTTCGCCATTCAGAGCGACCGCGTCCATACCGTAGACCAGCTGCTGAAAGCCTACACGCTGTTTGAAAAAGACATCGACTATATCGTCGACGAGAACCGTCAAGTGAAAATTGTTGACGAGCAGACAGGCCGTATAATGGAAGGCCGCCGCTGGAGCGACGGTCTGCACCAAGCTGTGGAAGCCAAAGAAAACGCCAAGGTGGAAGCCGCCACACAGACCTACGCCACCATTACGCTGCAGAACTATTTCCGCATGTACAAGAAACTGGCGGGTATGACGGGTACCGCTGAGACCGAGGCTGGCGAGTTCTGGGATATCTACAAGCTGGATGTGGTAGTGATTCCCACCAATCGTCCTATTGCCCGTATCGACATGGACGACATGATTTACAAAACCAAGCGCGAGAAGTACAAAGCAGTCATTGATGAGGTGGAACGCCTTATCGGCATAGGCCGTCCGGTGCTGGTGGGTACCACAAGCGTAGAAACTTCGGAGTTGCTGAGCAAGATGCTGAAGATGAAACGCATTGAGCACAGCGTGCTGAACGCCAAACTGCACCAGAAAGAGGCAGAGATTGTAGCCCATGCCGGTGAACCGGGACATGTTACTATCGCAACCAACATGGCTGGTCGTGGTACGGATATCAAGTTGAAAGGCGGAGTGCGCGAGGCCGGTGGTTTGGCCATTATCGGTACGGAGCGTCACGAAAGCCGTCGAGTGGACCGTCAGCTGCGCGGACGTGCCGGTCGTCAGGGAGACCCTGGCAGCAGTTTGTTCTTCGTATCGCTTGAAGACGACCTGATGCGTATATTCGGTTCCGACCGCATTGCCAACGTCATGGACCGAATGGGACTGCAAGAAGGCGAGGTGATTCAACACTCCATGATTACGAAGCAGATTGAAAAAGCCCAGAAGAAAGTGGAAGAAAACAACTTCGGCATGCGTAAACGGCTTCTGGAATACGACGACGTGATGAACAACCAGCGTACTGTCATCTATAACAAACGTCGCAACGCCCTGTATGGCGACCGTCTAAGCATCGACATCAGCAACATGTTCTATGATACATGTTCGCTGATATACGACGATGCTGCACAAAGCCACGACTGGGAGGGATTCAAGATGGAAATGATACGTGTGTTTGCCATTGAGGTGCCCTTCACGGAAAGAGAGTTGTTCAACGCCCGTCACGACGATGCTGTGCAAAAGTTGTACGACATGGTGTACAACACTTACAAGGAACGTATGCTGCGCATCACCGAACTGGCATACCCATTTATCAAACGCATCTATGAAAACACACGCTATATCAATGTGGCGTTCCCTATCACCGATGGCAAAAAGACCTTGAATGTGGTGACACCTGTGAAGAAGTCGTATGAGAACAAAGGCCGCGAGGTGCAGCTGAGCATAGAGAAAGGCATTACTTTGGCCATCATCGACGATTTGTGGAAAGACCACCTTCGCGAACTGGACGAGTTGAAGACAAGCGTACAGAATGCCAGCTATGAACAGAAAGACCCGTTGCTGATATACAAGTTCGAGAGTTTCAACCTGTTCGAGAAAATGTTGTTGGAAATCAACCGCGAGATTTCATCATTCTTGATTCGCGCCAGTCTGCCCATGCGGGAGGAAGACGAGATGAAAGAGGCACGCCAACCCCGTTCGCAACAAAAGGGACTTAAAGCGAGCCACGACAGCACTGCCACGGAGACCCAACGTGCCATGGACCAAGCCGCACGTCAACAGACCAACGAACGCCCGAAACCCCAGCCTGTGCACGTAGAGAAGAAAGTTGGACGCAACGACCCCTGTCCTTGCGGTAGTGGCAAGAAGTATAAGAATTGCTGCGGAAAAAACGAAGACTAAGCACATTCTATCCATTGAGAGCAGACACACCTATCGGTAGGTTCTGCTCTCATTTTATTCATATATAAACGACCTAAAACAATTCATTATGCAAAAAGTAAGATTAGGGAAATCGGAACTCGTGGTGCCAAAGAACGGTTTTGGCGCCTTACCCATACAACGTATCACTACTGACGAGACGGTGTATTTACTACACAAAGCTCTCGACAACGGAATGTATTATTTCGACACCGCCCGTTTCTATACGGACAGTGAAGAGAAACTCGGAAAGGCTTTTGCCGACCGCAGAGACAAAGTGATTATCAGTACCAAGACAGGAGCCACCAAAGTGGAAGATTTCTGGAGCCAGTTGGAAACAAGCCTTCGCCTGCTGTGTACCGACTACATTGACCTGTATCAGTTTCATAACCCCGCCTTTTGTCCTAAACCCGGAGACGGCACAGGTCTCTACGAAGCCATGCTGGAAGCACAAAAACAGGGCAAAATACGCCATATTGGTATTACCAACCACCGTATGGCAGTAGCACACGAAGCCATTGAGAGCGGACTGTATGAAACACTACAGTTTCCATTCTCCTATCTGGCAAGTGACGAAGAACTGGATTTGGCCGAAAAATGCCACAAACACGACATGGGTTTCATTGCCATGAAAGGATTGGCAGGCGGACTGATCAACCATGCTGCCACAGCTTATGCATATCTGGCTCAATTTGACTATGTGGAACCCATCTGGGGCATACAACGCGAAAGCGAACTGGACGAGTTTATCTCATTTCAGAATAATCCCCCTGTATTGACCGACGAGATGCGCAATCGTATTGAGAAAGACCGTAAGGAATTATGCGGTGATTTCTGTCGCGGATGTGGATACTGCCAGCCTTGCCCTGCCGGCATAGAAATAGAAAGCTGCAACCGGATGTACCTTTTCCTCCGCCGTGCCCCATACAATGTCTACCTCACCGAGGAGTTTTACGAAAAGATGCAACAGACAACCCAATGTCTGGAATGCGGACAGTGCCGCAATAAATGTCCCTATAATTTAGACACCCCCAATCTGCTGAAACGGAACTATGCCGACTTCATGGAGCACTGGGCACGTAAAAGCGAACTGAATCCTTGATAACCAACATATTTCAAACCTACCAAGATACAAAAAAATGAAACGATTATTATGGATACTTATTGTCGTATTGGCAATAAGCTTGAGCAGCTGCAAAAAAGACGACACAATAAACTGCACTATATACTGGCAACTCTATACGAAGGAAAAACATCCAGCCCCGTCTGACATTGAAAAAGCATTTCAACAAACCTTTTTTGGCTATTACGAAAGAGTGAACGACAACACCGTAAGAGCCAATAAAACCACCCAAAGGGATGTCCGCTCGCTCACTGTGAAACTATCAAATATGGCCGATGCACTTATTAACGACGCTGACCAGACCTCCTCGCAACCGACCGAAGTAAAGGTATTGATAGACTTTGCTGGATCCTACATCGAAGAGGTTTGGAGTAAAAACTATTAACACAGCTAACTCATGTACCGACTGGCAACTACCTTCTACCTCCTACTCTTCCCCTTAGCATTGTCATCAAAAACTGTTGTACCGCCAACCTTTGCCCCGCCCCCAACAGGACTACAAACAACAGTCACCACTCATCTGGACATTGTTGACTCCACAGATGGCGTAGTATCTATACGGGAGGCCATTGAATATATTATCAGTACAGGGTCCGAACAGACTATCACTTTTCAACTGCCACAAGGTTCACCCACCACCATCCTCCTCACAGACACCCTTCCTTTCATCACGAACACCAACCTTACCATCAACGGACATAACCAAGGCCCCAACGGTGGAGTAATAACAATACAAGGGAATGGCAGTGGACAAATATTCAATGTACAGAATACCCACCTCACACTTGACAGCCTCTGTATTACCAATGGTTTTACCAACGGCCCAGGTGGTGCAATATTGTGCTACCAAACGATACTTGTTCTAAGGCATTGCACATTCATCAACAACCAATCCTCTTACGGCGGAGCTATCTATTGCGACAGCTACCCCTCCAACAACTCTCGTGTCCTGATAACAGACTGCCATTTCCAAAACAACCGTTCCATAGAAGGCGGAGCCATTAGTCTTGTCCACTGCGACACCTCACACATCTATCGGAGTACCTTTATCCAAAACACCACCTACACACTCAGCGGACAACACAGCTATGGAGGAGCCATCCATCTCGAATACACAACAGGTGTTATAGACAGCTGTATACTCATTCATAACCATGCTGTCCAACGCGAACAAGATTACAGTCTCCACGCTCACAGTTACGGTGGAGCTCTGGCAACACGAAACAGCACCCTGCTCCTCACAAATACAACCCTTGACAGCAACAGCACCATTGTCTCCGCCATAGGCTCTGACCTTGGCGGCGCACTATACTCTTCTCTCAGCAACCTCTATATCCAAAACTGCTCCTTCAACAACGATACCTCCCGCGGACAAGGCGGTGCCATTTACGCAACGGGCAACGACGGCTCTCTACAAATACATATTAACCAGTGCACATTCTCCAACAACCAAGTTTATGTGGGAATGGGAGGAGCCATCTGCCACCAAGCCGCCGCGCCAATCCTCATCAACAACTGCACATTCTTTCAGAACCAAACAGACCTTGGCGGAGCAATAATGCTTCAAAACGGATGCGGAAAAAGTGCTATAACTAACTGCACCTTCGTCAATAATCATGCTGTCACACCAAATCAAGGTGGAGCGATAAACCAACGAGGAGGCCAAAGCCAAATAGTCAACAACCTGTTTGTCGGCAATTCGGCAGGAACGGAACCAAATGATATATACATCCGCAATACCCTCTCCGCCAAAGCATATTCCAACATATGGTATGCCCTGACAGGAGCCCTCACCATTTCACAATCCAACACCTCATTAACACAAACCTCACCACAACAAATCCACTCGGACAACGAAGGGACAATACAACCAGCCACCATCACTATCAAAGGAGTCAAACATATAGTTTTCCCTCCACTGTCCGGTACCCTCTCTGCAACCTATGGTATACGTACTGCTCACTCGCCAGACCTATCCGTGAATGCACGTTATACGTCAGGTCACTGGGTCAACAACGAAACCAACAACATAACATCAGCTTCCCTTATACAAGACTCCATCGACCAAATAGAAAGTACAAGACGACCCGACAGCACTTCAGTTGGAGCCATACAATTCCGACCCCAAATCATTACTCGTGACACAGTCTCAGTCTGCGAAGAATATGTATGGCATGAGAGAACACTCACATCTTCCGGAGACTATTTCGACACTGTTAGCATATCCTACCTTTGGGACAGTATTTTTACTTTACACCTTACCATATACCAAGAGAGCCATAATACCCTTAACATACAAGCATGCGACTCATTCCTATGGAACAATACAAACTATACAATCACAGGGACACACATCTACAACTACACCAATACAGATGGCTGTGGTAGCACAGATACCTTACACCTCACAATCAACCCAAGTACTCATAATTCTTATCTCCAAAATGCTTGTGAAACATTCTCATGGCATAACGTCAACTATGTTACTTCTGGTACATATACTTACGATTATACCAATACCAATGGCTGTGCCAGCACTGATACACTACACCTCCTTGTCAACACGAACAGCACCAATACTGAATCTGTGACAGCTTGCGACCAATATCTATGGCACGACTCAATCTATACCTCCTCCACTTCAACACCTACATATACCGAGACCAACAATGTAGGTTGTGACAGCATCGTCACTCTTAATCTAACCATCAACTACAGCACACACAATGCTTACCATCAAGACGCATGTGAGTCTTTCACATGGCATAATAACGAATACACAATCTCAGGCATATATACCCACGACTATATTAATGACGACAACTGTCCCAGCACCGATACTCTCCACCTCACAATAAGCCAACACGACAACAATACATATTTCGTAACAGCCTGTGACGAATATGAATGGAACGGGATTGCTTATTCTCAGTCAGGCACCTACACATACGACCATTCTCAAACTGGCTCTCCTTGCACCAATGTCGACACCTTATACCTTACCATCAACCACAGCACACACAATACATACCACCAGGATGCTTGTGAATCATTCTCATGGCACGATGCCAATTACACCGCAACAGGAATATACACCTACGACTACATCAATAACGACAACTGTCCCAGCACCGACACTCTCCATCTCACAATAAGTCAACACGACAACAATACTTATTACGTAACAGCCTGTGACGAATATGAATGGAACGGCATGGCTTATTCTCTGTCAGGCACCTACACATACGACCATTCTCAAATCGGCTCTCCTTGTACCAATGTCGATACTCTATACCTCACTATCAACCACAGCACACACAATGCCTACCACCAAGATGCATGCGAGTCTTTCTCATGGCACGAAGTCAGCTACACAAATACTGGTATATACACCTACGACTACACAAACAACGACGGCTGTCCCAGCACCGATACCCTCCATCTAACAATAAGCCAGCATGACAACACTGCTTATTACGTAACAGCCTGTGACGAATATGAATGGAATGGGGTTGATTATTCTCTGTCAGGTACCTACACATACGACCATTCTCAAACTGGCTCTCCTTGTACCAATGTCGATACTCTATACCTCACCATCAACCACAGCACACACAATACATACCTCCAGGATGCTTGTGAATCATTCTCATGGCACGAAGTCAGCTACACAAATACTGGTATATACACCTACGACTACACAAACAACGACGGCTGTCCCAGTACCGACACCCTACATCTCACCGTCAACACAAACAGCAACTATACTGAATCTGTGACGGCTTGCGACCAATATTTATGGCACGACTCAATCTATACCTCCTCCACTTCAACACCTACATTTACCGAGACCAACAATTTAGGTTGTGACAGCATCGTCACTCTAAACCTCACTATCAACTACAGCACACATAATTCCTACCACCAAGATGCATGCGAATCATTCTCATGGCACAATGCCAATTACACCTCAACAGGAATATACACATACGACTACATCAATAACGACAACTGTCCCAGTACCGACACCCTACATCTCACCGTCAACACAAACAGCAATTACACTGAATTTGTGACGGCTTGCGACCAATATTTATGGCACGACTCAATCTATACCTCCTCCACTTCAACACCTACATTTACTGAGACTAACCATGTCGGTTGTGACAGCATCGTCACTCTTAACCTCACCATCAACTACAGCAGCCACAATAGTTACTATGAAGAAACTTGCGACAAATACGTATGGCACGATACTATAATTTTCGACAACGGCACCTACACCTATCAATACACCAATGCGGAAGGCTGCAATAGCACAGATACACTGGAACTTGTCATCCACTATAGCGACAGTTTAATTGAAACATACAGGGTTTGCGACTCGTTCAAATGGGATGTGAACGGAATAATTTACAGGGAATCCTCCTCGGACACTATTGTTCTTAGCAACCAATGGCATTGCGACTCTGTGTGCATATTGGTTCTCACTGTAGACTATTCGTATCTGACAGAAGACACCGTGACAGGGTGTGGCTGGGTCGTATGGCTTGGAGAAACGTTTAAAACCGACACTGTGCTTACATCCGTGAATGGTTCCATAGCCGGGTGTGACTCAATCGAGAAGATAATAGTCACGGTATATGAGCCTCCCTCGGCAATTATGACTCTTTATCCGAAGCATCTTAGCGAGAATCAACTGACCTTGGTAGCTGAAGACGTCAGTGCCGGTATTCACAATACATTATGGATTGTAAACGGCGTAGAGAAGGATACCTGCCGAAAACTGGTATATGAAGCATCGATGGTAGATGATAGTGTATTTGTAGCACTGGTAATCAACGACGGTTATTGCTTCGATTCTGTCACTGATGCAGTAGCAATATGGCACGAAGACCTTATGATTCCAAATGTTTTTGCTCCCAAGGGGAATAGCCAAGAAAACAGCCGTTTCAAGGTATTCGGTACATCGGTTGCCCGTTTCGAAATCAAAATTTTCAACCGAAAGGGAATGATGGTGTACCATAGCAGAGACATTGAAAGCTCCTGGGACGGAAGCAACAAAGGGGTACCATGCCAAGGCGGCTCATATGTATATACCATCAACTACTCCACCCTGTCAGACCCAGAAACAATTAAACATAAGACAGGCTCAGTGGTACTGCTGCGATAAGGGGAATAAAGCCCAGACAATAATGGACAAATCCACCCTACAAAAATCGACACCGCTGACAATAGAGTGGTTCGATCAGAAGAACCTGTTATGCATTAACGATGATAAAAAAGGTTCGGTAAACAATCTATAAGCATCGCTATCCAACAACATCCATTATTGAATAATGAGGAAAAAGTTGTTGTTTCATTTTTTTTTTGTATTTTTGCACTTTGATTTTTATTGAAAAAGTACTTTGACAAATATTAACGGCAACCGACTCTATCGCCGGCATATTTCCTGATTGTTTCTTATCCTGCAAATGGCAACAGAAGTATTGAGGAAATATGCGGGAGGAAAGTCCGGGCAACTCGAGCCACCATACTTCCTAACGGGAAGGCAGCGGGGAGGCAAGGCTCCGTTGACAGCAAGTGCCACAGAGAGATAAACCGCCCACCATCCTGCGAAGGTCGTGGGTAAGGGTGCAAGCGCGAGGTAAGAGCTCACGACAGGTTTCAGCGATGAAGCCTGATGGCAAACCTTATGGGTTGAAAGACCAAATATACCGACAGTACAGGGCTGGCTCGCCTTTTGTCGGGGGGTAGGTTGATGGAGGCCGATGGTGACATCGGCAGTAGATTGATGATAGAGACCGTCCACACAGGACGGGTACAGAACCCGGCTTATGACGTTGCCGTTAATTATTTTTGTCAACAATATGAAAGAACGATGAAACGCTTAAAACCATATTACGCAGCACTTCTGATTGCGGGCGGTATCGTGGCTGGTTGCGCCCACCAAAGTACACTCGTTGAGGTACCTGCCACACTGATGCACTACCAACACAAACCCACTGAGGCCAAACTGCTAACCCTGGCCAAATCCTATGCCGAAGCGATAAACCACAATTTAGAGCAGCAGAACCCATGTCCCGGACAATATGCCGACTATGGAGTGGCCTTGGCACGTCTGGGATGCGCCGAACAGGCCAATGTGATGTTCAACAATGAGAAGTTCCTTTTCCCAAACAGTTCTCTATATATAGACAAACTAAAGCAGTCGTTAGTCCCCGCCTATTGTACCGACAACCACACCGACACTTCACGCATCAACATTAAAACGCTGGACACGATAAAGATAACCTACACTCCTGAGGAAGAGGCCATTCTTCGCCAGCAAGCCGACGACCCGGCCTTCAAACAGATGCTGAAAGAGCAAGCCAAAATCGAACGCGAACAACAAGCCGAAATGAATCGCAAGGCGAAAGCCGAACGCGAAAAAGCTCGCAAAGCGGAACAACGAGCCCAAGCCAAAGAGCGTGAAGCCGCAAAACGAGCCAAGGCCGAACAACAAAAAGCCGAACGCGAAGCCATACAAAAAGAACGTGAGGCTGCCCAAAAAGCAAAGGCCGAACAGAAAAAAGCCGAACAGAAAGCTATGAAAGAGGCTCAAAAAGCCAAAGAAAAGGCCGAAAAAGAAGCTCAAAAAGCCAAAGAAAAAGCCGAAAAAGAAGTTCGAAAAGCCCAACAAAAAGCCGAGCGCGAAGCCCAGAAAGCCGAGAAAGCCCGTCAGGACAGCATTGCCCGGGCGGAAAAAGAACTTAACCGATAATAGAAAAAACTGCATCATGTTAAGAATAAAACACATTGCACCCCTATTCGCCCTACTGCTTGTCCTATCGTGCAACAGTGAAAAAAAGTTGACAACCTATAGCGGGCTTTACGAAGAAAAGCCAGTGAACATACTTATTGGTCCTGTTCAAGACAATGCAAAACGAATTAACGCCAAGACCTCTCAAGATGAAGTCATGAACGAAGAACTCACAGCGGTGGCTCACTATATGCGTCAAACCCTTTCCGCCCCGCTGACAAGTCAAGGCTACTACACCACTACACCACTTGCCTCCGACGAAATTTTAAAACAGACAGGACTAAGCTATAAACAGCTGATGAACGACAACATCGGCATACTCAACAGCCAATACGGCATCGATGCTGTTTTGCTGGTGGCCATACACAAATGGCAACAACCCGAAATAAACGAAATTGTGGTTTTCGCAGAATATACCCTGCGTTCCACCAAGAGCGGACTGGAACTGATGCACACATGGGTCAGAGGCAGCAAAATGCAACCTGTAGACGCGAAAGGTGATCCCGTGGAACTAAGTACCGACAACCAATTCATGCAGCAAAATGAAATGGACAGCAGGCTGGCACACAAATGCATATTATTGCAACAGATGAGTGACTTTGTCCTCCGCAATATCCCCACCAGCGCAAGCCGTTGGCACTTCCAACACGACAGATACATCCCCTCCAATCCCGTATTCTACAGTTTTGTCATCAATCCCGACGGCAGTCTGGAACGCTCCAACTATTCAGAAGACGCTTTTGGAAATGAATGCTTCACGGATTGAACTATCGCTGAGTCCTGCTCTTTACGAATGGCGGACAATAAAACAGAACCACACCACTGTGGCTGTTGACGTGCTACGAGCAACAACAGCCATCTGTGCCGCCTTCAACGCAGGTGTCGAAGAAATCGTCCCTCTCGATAGCTTAGAGCCTTTACAGACCTATGCAGCGAAAGGCTATCTCCGGGCTGCCGAACGTGGAGGAAAGAAGATAGACAATGCCGAATACGGCAATTCGCCTACGGAATACATGGCAACAGACCTCCACGGCAAGCGGCTGGCCTACAGCACCACCAACGGGACAGTGTCCATACTGCGCGGTGCCGATGCCGACCGCACATTGGTGGGCTGTTTTGCCAACATTGACGCTTTGACCCATACCCTATTGAGTGAACGCCAAGACTTGGTGATTCTTTGTAGCGGATGGAAGAACGACTTCTCGGTCGAAGACACACTCTTTGCCGGTGCTCTTTGCCGCAAACTGCTTGCCAGCGGACTATATACCAGCCAGAACGACGCTGTGATGATGGCCATGGCTCTGTGGGACAGCTGCCAGAGCAACCCTTACTCATTCAGTCTGCGTTGCGCCAGCCATGTCCATAGGCTAATCGGATTTGGTGCGGAAGCCGACATCGCCTTTGCCTTCAAACAAAACACATGTCCCATAGTCCCACAACTAACTGAAGGGGTACTGACTTGCCTTTGATACATCAACAATAAACAACGACAAACAATAATGACACGCCGCATCTCAATCCTGCTCTGCATACTATGTGTGTGGACAAGCAACATACTGGGACAGAGAACCGATAGCCTCACCTGCGGATTTGACCATTCGATTAAATGGTCACAACTTGCTGCACCCTCGTTGCTCATGACAGGAGGCACCCTCGTTTCGTTCGTCCCCTCTTTCCACAACAAAATCGACATGGGATTCCGCGACTGCCTTCAAAGCGACGGACACCAGCGGTACGAAATAGAGAACGTGCTGCAATATGCCCCCATCTCATCTGTTGTGATATTGAAAGCCTGCGGGCTGGAAACCCGTCACAACTGGCGCGACATCATGTGCCTTGGCTCAGGAGCCGCACTAATCAGTGTATTGCTGTGCCAAAGCATGAAACTAACCTATGCCGAAGAAAGACCCTACGGAGGCGTTTTTAACAGTTTCCCTTCCGGCCACACAACCACAGCTTTTTTCGGGGCTGAAATGTTGCGCAGAGAACTGGGGGAGGAATATCCCGGCATTGCCATTGCAGGCTATGTGGTTGCCGCCGGCGTGGGATTCATGCGGATGTACAACAACCGGCACTGGGTCGGCGATGTGCTGGCGGGAGCGGGAGTCGGAATCCTCAGCACCTCGTTGATGTATTGGTTGGCACCCTATCTCCGTTTTTAGCCCCATGCAACCCATAGCACACATCCACAGCTGTTTCGACACTAAATTCGGTATCCCCCGGCAGGCAGGCATTGTCGACACCCCCGCAACAATTGTCTTCGAACCCGAATACCGCATAGCGGAAGCTGTTCGAGGGCTTGAACAATTCGAATACATCTGGCTCATCTGGCAGTTCAGCCAGTCGGTGAGGGATGGCTGGTCACCCACTGTGCGCCCGCCCAGACTGGGAGGCAACAAACGCATGGGCGTGTTTGCCACCCGCAGTCCGTTCCGTCCCAACGCCATCGGACTCTCATCTGTGCGACTGCTACGCATCAACACAGACTGTGACGAAAGCCCTATTCTCGAGGTATCGGGAGCCGACCTGATGGATGGAACCCCTATTTACGACATCAAGCCATACCTTCCTTATACCGACAGCCACCCCGATGCCCGCAGTGGTTTTGCGCCCCAGGCAGCCGAAAGCCTGCTCCAAGTGGAGTGCAATCCCCTGTTGCTGTCGCTCCTGCCTGCACACTTGCAGCAGGGTTTGCTGGAAGTGCTGGCCCACGACCCCAGACCTCGCTATCAAGATGATGCCGAGCGGATTTACGGCATGCTGTATGCCGGATTTGACATCAAATTCAGAGTGTCCAAGGGTAAAGCCATCGTCACAGCCATTCTCCACCCCGAAGACAACCACGGGCAATCCTAAACGGCCGTTAGCCCCTATTGGATAAAACCAAATCGGTCATTAGACCAACTTTTATATCCTTTTTCGCATTTTAAGGTCTGTTTATCCCAAATCGGTCATTAGACTTTATAGGGTAGGTCAAAATAGTCGAGGGCAGACCATATGCCTTGGAAAGCAGAGCGGGTTTTCAGGGAACGCGCGAGGTATAGGACATGCTTGTCCTTTGATTTGGAGAAGTAGGCAGGAGTGTTGACGAATTCGTAACGGATGGTTTTCAGGAAACTCTTCTTTGGAGAGTTTACAAGTGCGTGGCGGAATAGGGAGAAGAAGTTGTAGGCAAGGACGATGAAGTTCCCGCAAGCCTCTGTCGCCCAAAAGTTGTGTGTGACGAAACTATCAACGGAGAAGTCCGCCTTGAGTTCCTTGATTCGGTTCTCGGAGTCCGCCCGTCCCCGGTAGGTGTCGTAAACCACTTTCATGGGCAGGTCGAGATTGGTCACGAAGCAGCTGTAGCGGTATTTCCCGAAATCCGACTGGTCTTCGAACAGGCAGAGCTGCTTCACCAACTTGCCGGCCGCATCGGGTCGCTTTTCGATTTCCTGCCTGACCATCACAATCCTTCTCGGGGCAGTCCAACTTTGGGCCTGATAGACGGTTTCCGCCATCTCGATGCCGTCGGCCACTTCAACCCAGGCTTTCCCTCCGACCAGTTCCCGCTTAATCGGCCATGTAAACCTGCACGCCACTATGTATTCCAGTTCCTTCTGTTCCAGATAGTCGAGTATCTCTTTCGTGAAGAAACCGCTGTCCATGCGTATCAGCCCGACCCTCTTTCCGGAGAGATTCTCCAGTGTGTCATCCAAGAACGAGAGGTAGTTTGTCGATGCCGCGGTGTTGCCAGGACGCAGCCAGTAGTCGGCTATCATGCGGATGTCCGACACAAAGGCTATCAGCGGATGGTGTGAGTTGCGTCCCGGCCGCTTGGGGTTATATCCCTTGACAGCTCCCTCCTGCTCCCCCTCGCGCACCATCACGGTGGAGTCGAAATCCAATGTGTAGTTGTCGAATACAAGATTGTCGAAGAACCACTTGTACAGATTACCGAACACCTCGTGGTTGATTGCCTGTGTGAACTTGTTGAGGTAACGCTGATAGGACCTGTGTCCCGCTCCCTTGTCCCATCCGACCATCTTGCTCAGCACCCGGTCATATCGCACCAAGTCAAGGTGTCCGAACTTGCACGCCCCGCACCATACTCCTGCAAACAGCCCCAACACCAGTTGCCACGGCTTGTAGCCACGATTGGAACCCTGCTCCGGCAATCCGCACTCCTGTAGAACCTGCCCGAAATTGCATCTCTCAAGCATTTTGAAGAAAAGGGACAATCCACCGAACGGTGTAATCTCCTTATCCACAAACTTTATGTCTATGTCTTTGAACATTTGTACCTATTTTATTCTGATACAAAGATAACAAATATTTGTCATACAGCAATATATGAACTTGATTTTCTAATGACGGTCATTAAGAATGCAGGCTTACAAATCTCTAATGACCGATTTGGGATAATAACCGTTTTGTTCTGTTTTCTGTCTCAATGACTGATATAAGCTTGGCCGCTCTTCCTTTGCTCCTTATTCCTCAGTTCTCCCATCGTTCTCCCATCGTTCTCCCATTTCAGAAGGAGAACTGAGGAAGAACTGAGGGGGGAGGGTAGGTGAAAGAGCGAACCAGGGGCAGTGCGAAAGGGACATGGGCGCAGGTTAGGGGAGATTCGCGGAAAAGGGTATGCGTTGAATCCAAATCGGGTAGGATTAGGGAGAGGAATGGTCTGATGGTTGGATTGTGGTTTCGAATGTATTGGTCTTTGAGTGCTGGAAATAAAAAATGCCGCATCCTTTTGTCAAGGGTGCGGCATGATGTTGGTGAAGAGGCAAATTTATGCTTTTTTCGGTGCGGAAACGATGTCGATAATGCGGTTTAGGATGTCGTTGGTCAGTTCGTGGTGTATGGGCAGGCAGATTACTTCGTTAGCGATGCGCGTTGCATTGGGCAGGTTGTCGGCTGAAGCGCTTGGAAGTGCCCGGTAGCAGTCGAAGGTGCTTATGAGTGGGTAGAAGTAGCGGCGGCCGTAGATGTTGTGTTTTATTAGTGTGTAGTATAGTTCGTCGCGAGTCATGCCGTATTCTTCGGCATTAACGAATATTGGGAAGTAGCTGTAGTTGTGTTTTACACCGGGCATGTCGTCGAAGAAACGGACGCCTTTGATGTGGCGGAGACTGTCGCGGTAGCGGACAGCTACTTCGTGTCGTGCTTCGATTGAACGGTCGACTTTCCGTAGGTTAGTCAGTCCGATAGCCGCACGGATTTCGTCCATCTTACCGTTGATGCCGGGAGCTACGACTTCGGTTTCGCTTTCGAAGCCGAAGTTTTTGAGGTAGTCGATGCGTTTTTTCGTGGCTTCATCGTGTACGATGAGGGCTCCGCCTTCAATGGTGTTGTATACTTTTGTCGCATGGAAGCTGAGGGTTGACATGTCGCCCCAGTTGAGTACGGATTTCCCGTTGACTTCGACGCCAAAAGCATGGGCTGCGTCGTAAATGACTTTGAGGCCGTATTTGTCGGCTATTTGTTGTATGCGGGTGCCGTCGCAGGGTTTTCCGTAGCAATGGACGGGCATAATGGCAGTGGTGCGGGGAGTGATGGCAGCCTCGATTTTGTCTGGGTCAAGTCCACAGGTGTTTGGGTCGATGTCGACAAATACTGGTTTGAGGCCGTTCCACCATATACTGTGGGTGGTTGCGACGAAACTATAGGGAGTAGTAATTACTTCGCCGCTGACACGGAGTGCCTGAAGGGCGGTGAGCAACGGGAGGGTGCCGTTTGTGAATAGGCTGATGAAGGGCACTTTGAGGTAGTCACAGAGGGCTTTTTCCAATTGTTGATGGAATTGGCCGTTGTTGGTCACCCATTTGCTGGCCCAGATTTCTTTCAACAAGAGGTTGAGGTCGTCGAGGTCGGGCAGCAATGGGGTTGTGACAGTGGTTGCGGGTTGGTTTTCCACAGTTTTTCTGGGTGCTATTTTTTGAATTTGAAGAAGTTCAGGATGGGATTTGTTTTTTGGTTTTCGGTGGATTCTTCGTCGCTTAGTGGTCCATTGCCGTAGCCGTAACCGTAGCCATATCCGTAGCCGTAACCATAGCCATATCCGTACCCATATCCGTAGCCGTAACGACGACCGTAGAGGGGTTGTTTGTCGTATTTCACGTCGTTCAGTATGGTGCACATGTTGGGGAAGGCTTTTTCTTGGTATAGGCGTTCGATGTCAAGGAGCATGCGTTTGTCGAATTTGCGTGCCCGGATTAGGAAGCAGGTGTGGTCGGCGATGTGTTTGATGATGTCGATGTCGACAACCATGCCTGCAGGTGTGCCGTCGATAATGATGTAGTCGTACCGGGGACGGAGTATTTCAAAGAGTTGGTCGAAGCGTGGGGAGCTGAGTAGTTCTGCGGGGTTGGGAGGTATGGGGCCGGAGAAGAGGGCGTCGACACCAGGTGCAATAATGTCGTGTTGGATGAGTTTGTCGATGTCGTTTTCTTTCTCGGTGAGGTAGTTTACGATGCCTGGTTTGTGGCGGTTGTAGAAGCGGTGGGAGAGGGATGCTTTGCGAAGGTCGATGTCCATGATTAGAACCTTCTTATTGGTTAGACCGATGCATGCAGCAAGATTGCTGGTGGTGAATGTTTTACCTGATCCGGCTTGAAGCGATGAGAAGAGCAGGACTTTTGCCTGTCCGGGTTTGCCACTGAGGAATTCGATTTTGGAACGCAAGTGTCGGAAAGATTCAGTGATGCCGTCGTTGTTGGTGTCGGTGATGATTATACTTTCGCTTTCTTTCTTGGTGTCGGTTTTCTCTTTTGCTTTCTTTTTCTTTTTCTTGTCCGGGGAGTGGTTCTCAGACTCTTCCAAGGCGGGGATTTCGCAAAGGAAGGGGACGGTGGTGGCAGCTTCGATGTCGGCGTAGGTTTTGACTTGGGTGTCGAAGAGGCGTTTGAGGAGGTAGAAGGCGACAGGGATTAACAGTCCAATGACAAATCCGATAAAGGTGAGGTGCGGGGTGTTGGGAGAGATGGGTTTGTTGTTGACAGGTGCGGCGTCGATGACTTTTGCACTTCCTTCAAGTGAGGGTTGGCTGATCATCAGTTCTTCACGTTTGGTAAGGAGCGATACGTAGAGTTGTTCTTTGATTTTCTGGTTGCGTTCCATGCCTTCGAGGTAGATTTGTTTTTGTGGAACGCTGCGCATTTTTGCGGATGCACTGTTTGCCATGTTGCGTTCGTTCATGATGCGTTGTTCGAGTGAGGCCATGTAGCCTTCAGTCATGCTGGCGAGGTCGTGTTGCAGTTGTCGCTGGTTTTCGATAGTTTTGGTGGCTACGGGGTTGTTTGTCGTACCCATTTCATGATAGCGGGCTATTTCCTGTGCGTTTTGGTTGTAGCTGTTAAGATATTGTACAATTACGGGGTTGGTCATGGTGCCGATGGGGATGACACGGCTGCCGTCGCTTGACCGAATTGAGTTTAGGAGGACACGTACCATTTCGAGGTCGGCTTGGAGTCGCATGACTTCTTGGTTGGATTGGAAGCTGGTGTGGATGTAGTTCTCGCCGACAGAGACTGAGGTGACAACGTCGTTGCTGCTGCGGTAATTGGCCATGGCCGATTCCTGTGCGTCGAGGTCACCGCTGATGATGTTGATGCGCTCGTTGATGTAGTTGTAGGTGTCGGAGATGATTCTTTTTTTATCGTTTACAGCACCTTCGTTGTAGACACGTATAAGGTTGTTGATGAAGTCGGCACAACGTTGTGCGGAGGGGTCGCGCATGTAGAGGTTGACGATGGTGTTCTTTTCGTTGTCACGTTCAACGCTGAGTTTTGAACGGTAGTATTCGGTAACGGCTTCGACAGGTTGGTTGCGGATTACGATGTCTTGGCCAATGTAGTCGTCTTGGAAAGCCCATGTTTTACTTATCATCAACCGGCCCATGGGAGTGATGACGGTTTTGTTGAAGGGGATGTAGAGGGAGTGGTGGCCGTCACGGCGGAGTAGGGCGTGGTCGTTGTCGAGGATGGTGACGGTAATTTTTCCGGGCATAGTGAATCCATCATCCTGTTCGGATTGAATAAGTTCAATGGGAGTGGTGCTATATAGGTCTTTGTCTCGATGGATGAAGCGTGTTTTTGTTGAGTAGGTGATGTTTAGACTCAGATCTTCAACGACTTTACGGATAGTTGTTTTAGAGGTGAGAATGAGGATTTCGTTGTAGATGGCACTGGAGTAGAAAGGTTTCAGTCCCAGCGAGGTGCGGAGGGTTGCTTCGCGGGTGTCGTCATCGCTGATGCCAAGGTCGTTGCCGCTACGGATGAGGATTCTGGCTTGGCTGGAATAGATTTTTTCCTGTCGTCGTGCATATATGTTTGCTACTACGGCACCGATGAGTGCAAAAAGAAGTAACCAGTGGATGTTGCGTATCAGAAGGAATACGATGTCCTTTATGCGGAACGTTACAGACTGTTTATCGTCAAGGAATGTAAGGTCGCTTTGGGTTTGGGCTGTTTTGGTATTATTGTCGTCCATGGCGGTGTATGGTGTTTTTTTTGAGGTGTTGTTTATAATCGTACAATGGTGTTGGCAATGCTCCTACTCTAAAACTATTGTTGTATAGTTATGCATTTTATCTATTTATCAGATTTATGACTGTGAGGACGAGGGTAATGGTGGACATGGCTGTGGAGACCCACATGGAGACGAAGTTCCGGGCTTCTTGACGCGTGGTGGAGGTATTGTAGTTTTGGGTGATGATGAAGTCGTTTTGCTGGAGCATGAAGAATGGGTCTTGGAAGACTGATGATGAGCGTGGGTCGAGGTAGCGCATGACCATTTTCCCGTCAATTTCGCGCATGACGGCAATTTTGTTGCGGCTTGTATATACGCTTAGGTCTCCGCACAGAGCAAGGGCTTCGAGGAATGTACAACGTTCGTTTGTGATGGTAATGGATTTGCCCCCCTCGGCACCGAGGAAGAAGATTTTGAAGTTGGCGAAGCGTACCATGACTACGGCTTGGTTTAGCAGGCTTTCACGTTCGAGGCGATGTTTAAGGGTATCCTGTAGTTCAAGGCGTGTCAAACCTGCAACGTGAACGGAACCCAGAACGGGAAACTGAATGTCGCCATTGACGTCAACAAGGTATGCGCCACGCTGGCCACCAGAGCTGGTGCCAATGCTCATATTGCTGAGATTGAAAGGCTTTACAAGTTTTTCATCGTCAACGGGTCCGAATACATATATGTCCAACTCGTCGTATGGGCATATCCTTGCTTGAAATTTGTTTTCAAGTTCTATCTGACTACCATGACGCATGTCCTGAAGGTAGTTGACTTGGCTGGGCGTAACGCACGAGGTGAATGCCAATGCAGTGCAGAGTGTAAGAAATACTATTTTAAGTTTTGTCTTCATGGGTTTGAAAAGATGTATATTTAATAACGCTGTTTGCATATTTTTATTGTGTGTTTTTGGGATTAGATATTCTATATGGCTTAATTACTATTGAAAAGTCTGTTTTTCTATTTTGCCGAACGGAGGATGAGTTGTTTTTTGATTATATTTTTTAGGGTTTGTGTGATGTATTCTTTGAAATGAGATATACCGGGAGGAGACCATCGTTGGGGATGAGTGGTAATGAGTAGTTTCAGTCCTGACTGGTGTAGTGGGGATTGGGGATTGAGGAGTTGTGCGATGATTTGGTCGGTGGTGTGAAAGGAAAGACCGGCACGTGTCCATTCGTCTTGATGATGGGGGATTTTGTCACGCCGACTTACATTATAGCCATCCCAACGGCGACCGGTGTCGGTGAGGTAGAGTGTTGTGTTGAAATCGGTGTCAAAATAGGGTTCGTGGGTTATGCCCAATGTATGGTAGTCAAAGTGTTTCCAAAGGTCGCGGCTGTCGAAAGGGCTTCGTGGGGAGCCATGCATGCAGATAGAAGTAACGGGGATAAGATCCCGGAGGCGTTGAAGGTTTTGGCAGAAATCAGCATAGGCAGCATCTATGTCGCCATTGCAGGTAGTGAGCGATTCGTAGTGGTAGCCTATCTCGTGTCCCAAGGCGGCTATTTCCGTTATTATTTTGGGATCAAAACTTTGAGGCACTGTACGGAAGTAGTATGTGGCTTTCAGATTAAGACTGTCTTCAAGTAGAGCAGTACGAAGCGAGTTTTTTGGTAAGAGGTCTACATCGTGTCGAAGGTGGAAAGTGATGCCGCTTTGGATGAGGGCATTGAGAAATTGCCTGTATTTTGTAATGGTGAAATCCATACTTACTTAGAATCAATCGGACAGAATATCGGTGAGAATTGTGACTATTTGTGCGTTGATGTCACCAGTCTCTTTGTAATAGTTTTGTCGGCGTTCTTGCCATTGGGTTTTCTGGGGGTTAGCTGCAAGAGCCTCGGCCTGTTTGATGGCCTGTTGTGGGTCGGCAATATTAAGGAGCAGATGGTGTTGGTCTTGCAGCATGATGAAGTTGGACATGTCGTTGGGACCGACGAACGAGTTGGAGCGTATGGCGGGAGTCCCGAGGAGGGCGGCTTCGGCGGCCATAGTCTGGGAGTCGCCAACATAAAGATGTGCGGCACTTAGTACATGGTGAATGAGTGCAGCCGGGGTGGGCAGTTGGTATTTAGCGAGATGGGGTGGCAGGGCTTTTTCGGAGGAGATATACACAGTCATATATTGTGAGATGGCATTGACCAAAGCCTCCTTTTGTTCAAGGGTAAACCCGTTCCTTCCAACGTCGTGGTTTGCCTGCCAGCCAACAAAACGCAGTATTGCGTATGGTTGTTGGAGGTTGTATTGATTTATTATTTCTGGATTGGGATGGAAGACGGTGGGGGAGAGGTAGCAGTCCTCAAAAATCCCCGGGATACGGATGTGCTTCTTGCCATAATTCAGTTTAAACGATTGTGGTGTTATGACCTTCGAACATATCGGAACCACAAAAATATTATTGATGGTTACAACCTCCGAATCGATGAATATGACGGATCTCTTGTGAAGCAGTTTAGCGGTGAATGCCCCATACCACGACCCCTTTGAAATGAAAACATCGGGTTTATATTTGCGAGCGATAGACAAATAGTTCCTAATGAGCGAGAAAGAACCGAGAATTTTGGTTAACATACTCTTATGATGTTGCCCGAAAATAGTGTAGGATATATTTTCTTCTTCCAATACTTTTAGGAGAACATCCTTGTCGCGGGCAAGAACAAGAACCTGGTGCCCCTGCTGCTGCAGAGACTGCATTATGAATTTGAATTGATAATAATGCTTGGGATGGTTAAGCTCAAAAATATATTTCACGGTTAGATAATATTAAGACAACTACTAATTTTCAGATGGTTGATAAGTTTTGACCACCTTGGCCGGAGAGCCCACTGCAACGCTGTAGGGAGGTATATCGTGGGTAACGAGACTCCCGGCACCAATGATTGCCCCTTCTCCTATCGTAACGCCAGGCATAATGATTGATCCGATGCCAATATGGCAATTATCTTTCAGTACGACTTTAGCGGTTTTGAACGGCCAGTTTTTTGCTTTGATGCCGGGAGTATAATAATCCATGTCACGTTTGTGACAGATGATCTTCACACCATATGTGACGAAAACGCCATTGCCGATTTCAATCAGTTCGGGATTGTGGTCGTCCAGCAGTACAGCTCTTGATATATGGCTATGCTTTCCAATCTTCACACCCCGTAATCGGTGAATAGTTGTAGTTACCTGATAAGGGAAAGTAAACATGGCAATATCCGACAGTGTATGTGTCCAGATACCTTTGAGAATTGACTTAAGTGTTCGGCGTTCTACGTATTGCATAACTTTCGAATTCGTTAATCCATATATGTGTTAGTTCGTTAATTGATTTGCACATTAACACATCCTATACACGTTATTTCATCCTAATCAAGATATTTGATATTCTGAAACACAATAATCTTCCTTGCCCGATGGGAGACAGGGAATATTATCGACAAACCGCAGATTGATCTCCGATCCTTCAAAGTGGTTGCGGTAGTTCTCTATTATGTAAGAGAACTGTTCCCGGGGTTCATTGGCATTTGTAAGCTTTAAGAGAATGTCTATGTCGCCTTTTTTATCCTGTCGAATCTGGAATTTATCTATCTTTGAATACACATTTTGATGCTCAGGAATATGATAGTTTAGCTTCGGATACATCATAATCCACAGCATAAGCGGTGATATGGGCGTTCCTTTTTTGTTGTAGACAAGGCGGCCAGCTCTACCCATCACCTCGCTTATGAGCCGGGTGTTTCTTCCACAGTCACATCGTTCCTTTTTCATTGTGGCCATGTCCCCCACATCATATCTAACAAAAGGAAATACATAGTTGTTGAGGTCTGTGGTACAGACATATCCTGCCTCACCATCGGGGACGACATAGCCATTTTTGTCAGTAATTTCGATGATGCATTCCTCTTCGCTGATATGCAACCCATGGTGGTTGGGGCATTCATGGGACAAAATTCCCCCGTCGCCAGCACCATAGGCGTCATATACGGGTGCGTTGAATACCTGTTCCAATTTCCGCCGGTATTCGTCCACCAACACTTCGCCGGTTGTCAATACAGCTTTGACAGGACATACCGGCAAATTGTTTTTCTCTATATACCGTGCAAGAATATAAAGTGACGAGCCGTAGCCACGGATGGCTTTAGGACGGATTTTCATCAGGTTTTCGTAATAGCTTTGCATACATTCGTCAGTCACATTTGCACTGCTGAACTTGTGGTTGCGCATAATGATGCGATCGTAGGCACCTTTGAGCGAAAACAGATGTTTCTTTTGATTGATGGAATTTCCCCCAAGCGAGAAAATTTTGTCGCCGAGGCGGATTCCGTACCATTCCCAGGCACGGAGAGTAGAGGCTTTCCAACTACTCCACTCTGCCATGTCTATGCAAAATCTCAATGGTGTGCCGGTACTCCCGCCTGTCGATGCTATGTGCCTTCGGCTCGTGCTGATGGCTGTACTGAATAGGTCATCGTAGTTTTCACGGATAATTTGCTTGGTGAGAACAGGCAATACTGACAAATCCTCACGGCATTTTATCTGGTCTGGAGTGATGCCTATTCGTTTAAACAACCGTGTATAGTACGGTACCGTTTCGTAGCAATGGACTATTAGTTTCTGCAATTTTGCATTTTGAATGTGGCGAATTTCATCTTCCGAGAGGAAATCGTTACGCCTCATCCTTCTTAACTCCGTTACCACTTGGCTGCCATTTACCAAGTCGCCCACAGGTAAAAACAAGTATTCGTCCAGAAAATTATATAGACTCATAAATAGAAATGATTTTCTTTGCCACCGTATCTGTCGTAAGCCCCAGCTCGAGAATACGTTCTCGACCTATGGTGCGTTTGCCTCTCGCTAAAGCCTGGCCAATGCATTTCGCCAGAGCCTTTGTGTCGCCACAGGGTGCGATATATGTGCCATCAACGCCTTGCGTTACCCAACTGACATCACCCACATCAGTACTTACTATGGGACAATTACAAGCCATAGCCTCCTTGATTACATTCGGGGATCCTTCCGACACCGAAGTCAGCAGCAAAAGGTCTGCTGCACAGAAGTATTTTACCACCTCATCGTGAGGCTTGTCATAAACAGGAAAAAGAATGACATTATCGTCATGCAATAACCTGACGGCCTCCTCAGCCCAGCAGAAGCGCTTCTCCTCACGGGAAGGATTGGAGCACCAGATAATATACTTCTTTCCTTCTGAGAAGTCGCAGGCTGTACGAGCTTCTATTTGGTCTGTTATCTCGAATTGCTCCAAATTAACTCCGTTGGGAATGACAGGAAGCTCAATGCCCAACTGGTTTGCTGTACGCTGCGATTTGACAATTGTAGCATTCCACACATGATTAATGAAGAACCTGACCCACCTCAGTTTGAAATTCCTTTTTGGGAAACTACCTAAAATAGATACTACCACTTTTGTTGGTGAAAATAGTGTAGCAAATGTTGCTACCAGACCACAAACCGAATAATGAGCATGTACGATTGCGGGTCTCTCTTTCCTCACGGCATGGCGCAACTTGATGGCTGCCCGTACATATGATTTCCACCCCTTTCCCCGTACAGGGAACAGTGTTATATCAATCCCCTCGTGGCAAAGAGACTCGTATTGTGATTGCACAAAAGCACTTACCTCTCCTACCTGCTTGTTCCCGCTGCAGACAAAAAACACCTTCATACCTTACAAATTATTCCAATACCATTCACAAGCCTCTCCAAATCCCCGGATAGCATCGAACTCAGGTTTATATCCAAGAACAGACTGCGTCTTTGCAATGGAAGCTTGCGAGTGAGGAATATCCCCTGGTCGGTTATCCCGGTATGTGGGTTCGATGTGGGCAATTTCGGCATCGAAACGAGACAGATTGTCGCGCAGGCAGCTGAATAAAGCATTGAGTGTTGTGTTGCCTCCATAGGCCACATTGAAGACAGAGTCTTTCGGGCTTGTCGGCGGTAGTGAATTGTTGTACACTTCCAGATGTTGCTTGAGTTCAGCGGAAGGAATAAACGCAGCCAACGTGTTCGCCTGAATCACATTGTCAATATATGTGAAATCGCGCGAATAACTGCCGTCACCATTGATGAAAGGCGACTGATGATTCATCAAAGCCTTTACCCACAGAGGAATAACAGCCGCATAGGCACCATTGGGGTCTTGACGTCGCCCAAATACATTGAAATATCTAAGGCCAATAGTTTCTATCCCATAGAGATTCGAGAACACATTGGCGTAAAGTTCGTTTACAAACTTTGTAATAGCATACGGAGAGAGAGGACGTCCAATCTCATGCTCCTTTTTCGGCAGAATTTTGCTGTCACCATAAGTTGACGAACTGGCAGCATACACAAACCGCTTCACGCCTGCATCTCGTGCTGCAACAAGCATATTCAGAAAACCGTCGATATTATTCGAATTTGTATTAATGGGGTCGTTGATGCTACGTGGTACACTGCCCAATGCAGCCTCATGTAACACCACGTCACAATTCTCAACAACCTTTCTGCAAGTCGACAAGTCCCTGATGTCGCCCTCTATAAAATGAAAGTTAGGGACATTCCTCAGATGTTCTATATTACGCAAAAAACCCGTCGAAAGATTATCCAGGCATGTTACCTCAAACCCCTTCGAAGTAAAATATTCACACAAATTGGAACCGATAAATCCAGCACCTCCCGTGATAGTCAATCTTTTCATAGACATATTGAAGTGATATTACTTAAAGTTATCAATGTCAGTCAACAGCCAATCGGTGCTTGATACGTTCAAGGTCTTCCCGTATTCCCACACCCGAGCACAGTTGCCAAGCTTTATTGTCAGGCTCATAATTGGCCTCAATCAACACCCATCCATCGTCAGTCAGCGACATATCCCATCCAACAAACCGAATATCTCTCAACTTATTGGCCAATTGACAGACCAATTCGCACAACTCATCCCAACAGGGGATGTGTATGCCCACAAGCGGGGAGCCAGTGTCAGGGTGGGTCGTGAAAAAACGGTTGTCTTTGCTTAATGCCCGAAGCGTAACACCGCTTTTTGCATCAATGGTTACAGAGATACCTCCTGAGCTGTAATTGTCCACAACTGAATCACCACGACCGATCCTCCATGTAGGCCATAATACCTCCACGCCGTCGTTATAGCGTACCGTGTTAATTCTGATAGTATTTACAGATTTCGGATGAACCGACGACATAAAATCACACTGAATAACTTTTTCCTCAGCCATAAACCCTCTGTTATATTTAGACAAAAGGTTGGTCAAACCTTTATCATCATATTGGGATGACTCTACTATACATACACCCCTCCCTTCGCATTCTGAGATAGGCTTCAGGATAACCCTATCATGTTTTCGGACAAACTTAATGAATTCTTCATGACATTGGGGTAGGGTACAATCGCTCTCACTAACTGCCAGAACATCCCTCCGGTAGAAATCCTTGAAAAATAGATAACATTTTCTCTTGTCGCTCAACACTGAACTTTCTGTCACATTGTTCACCTTTCGTAGAAATAGGATATCCTCTTTTCGAGGTACGAGTTGTTTCCGTTCAGTAGGCGACAACTCCAAATATCCATAATACTTTAGCTCTTCCAGAGAGAAGTGTTGGACAAAATATGCCTTGGCTAAGTTATAGTAACTATTTGGAAAAGAGATGCCATTGGTTTTCGTGCTTTCTCGCATCAATTGCACGGCCCATTTATTAAAACGTAAAACTTTCTTAATCTGTGCTTTCATTTTCGATATATATTTCAATCAATTGATTTAATTGGCTTTGGTATCCGGATTTAATATTTCTGAATAGACTTTTGTCAAAGAATCGATATGCCGCTTAATGCTGTAAGTGTCCCTTACCTCTTTTGAACTGGTCAAAGCCCGTGTTTTGAAACCTTTCCTATCGGATATAAACTCCTTAAATACCTGCAGGAGGGACAACTCGTCATCCGATTTGTACAATGTAGCCCAACGTCCTCCCTGAGTAATCTCATTCATTACACACCAGTCGTTCACAAAAGTAGGGACACCTGCCGCTATTGCCTCAATCACAGCAATACCAAAACTATCGTGCCGAGTGGAGTACACAAAAGCATCCATATCCTGCAATAGTTCGGGAACGTTGTTGCACAAGCCGGCAAAGGTGACATAACCAGCAAGGTTATGACTATTGCAGTATTCCACACACTCGTTATATAAATTCATTTCTTTTTGTCGGGCGGCTCCGATAAAGGTAAAATGGAAGTCAACACCCTCGCTTTTCAGCAACTGGAGAAATCGGCACACCAACATATGGTTGCGTCCTTCACCGAAGCTACCTACCATACACATCTTCAAGCAACCATTTTCCCTGTAGCCAGGAACGGGCAAAGCAAACTTCTCAAAATTGATACCGTTATACACCACGTGGCACTTATCAGAACAGCCAAAATCCCCTTTCTTCAGAAAAGTGTCTCTAAGATGTTCACTAACAAAGATTATACGATCCGAACCTTTCAAGATGATTTTTCTTAAAAAGCTTGGTGAATTGACAAAACTGAATCCATGGAAGGTGGTCACTACTTTAACTCCCGTAAACCATGAGCAGATAACGGCGAGTATCGCGTTCAATGATGTCTGTGCATGGATAATATTGATTTCATTCTTTCGTATGGCTCTGCATAAATGCCATAGATACACTGTCCAGCTTCTTTTTCGTGCAACCCGTAGCATATGGGTGCCGGTATTAGAAAAATCTTTTGACAACACACCGTCATTCCTATATAAACAAACTGTCTCGAAATTTAGCGAACGGCATTTCGTCAAGATATCTAAAGCCAAAGTCTCCGCACCACCTCTGTTTAGTGCACCAAAATAAAAAGCGACCTTCATACCTTCAATTAATCTTGATTAATGAGAAACAGAAGAAACACAAAGAAATTTCAAGGTAATTTTTATAGAATGCCCCGTGATCCTAACTTAAACACGGCCCATCCGATAGTAATCACTGGAACTATCCAGAACCATGTTCGTACCCACGTGTAATTACGTGCATTGAGTAACGAAACACCGTATGCCGCCAAAATCAGCAACACTGGTAGTCCAGGAAGGAGAAACCGTTCGGAATTCGCAAAGCCGCTCATACAAATAATGCCAAGATAAGATACCAAGTACGTATCAAGCATTATCAAATCGCGCCAGTTCTTCTTTACAAATATCGAACTGAATAAGGCAAGAATCACAAACCCTCCAAGGAACACACGTACATAATTTCCTCCGTGAATTAACTGCTGGTTATACTGCTCGTCAACATCCACCATCGTTGGGAACGGCAGTACAAACATTATCGGTGCCATAACTGCTCCGGTAGCATACTTTGCCCACGAAACACCCTTAGAAACCTGATGATCTCTCTTTGCAGCCTGATTTTCGTCACGGTGTTCCCAATAACTCTGTGCTTCGTTGGTGATTGTACCGCCAGCCATGACAAGCAACCCGATCGCTGCCCAGAAAATCAAAATCGTTCTGTTCCATTTGCTCATCACTGCCCCGCTTGAAAACACGATAGCCGTCAGGATACAGAATAGTACCGATACCCCCAATACGGTTCTGAAGGTGAACAAAGACAATGTCAATACAGCCACAAGTAAGATGTTCCAGAACGATATTGTTTTGTTCCGAAACAGGTTGTCAGCTCTCTCCAAAGCAAAAATAGTAAGGAATAACATTTCTGTCTCCTTCAAGTGCAGACCGCAATACATAATTAAATTAGGCATTAGGCAGCAGAATACGCCTGCTATCCGTCCTGCCGACTCACCCGCGTTACGACTTGCCAACTTATAAATAAGCACACAACTGTACGCACTCATTATCGATTTGAGTATGCGTGTCACAATGATATTGGGGCCTATTAGCCAATACAATGCCGTCAAGTATAACACATAGCCTCTGTCGCTTAATGGGGTGAGTCCCAACCTCTCAAGAGCCTGCGTCCATCCCATATCCACATACCATTCTGCAGCGGAGTGGTATCCAAACGAATCGCTTGCACCAAACTCAAACGGGATACCCGTCTTGATGTAGTAATACACATAGGAGAACAACACCCAGCCGAGCCGGAACAAGAGTGCTGTTGTGAATAGCTTCCTGACAAATTTCTTGTCCTCTACATCCATCCATCGTTGGGTGTAATAATTGGAAAGCAGGAAAAAGAAAAGTACCCATGCTATGCCGATAATCAAAAAATCGAACCCAAGCATGTACTTTAGAAATAACATACTCACTGCACCAAGCGTAATCAAGTATACCGTTATAGCCGTGGTAGAAATCTGTTTTGGAAAAAACCGTATCATAATGAGTAAACGTTCTTGAATGTGTAAATGAACGTGTGAATGTGTGAATCGATTCACGAATTTAAAAGAGACTGCTTGACTGTTGACCCCATCTTTCGGACACAGAAAAGACACTTCTGAACCCAACGTGGCGAATGGTATCTACGATACATTGACTTCGGCACGTTCGACCACTCGACTTTCATCAATTCCCTCACTGCGGCTTCATGGTATTTGTTCGACAAGTAGTATCGGTACAGCCCGCCGCATCTCAATCGGTCTAGCAAACACTTTAAATCTTTGCTCTGCTGTTCAATCTCTCTGAGGTAATCAAGATTCCAAAGCATATGCCCTTTTGGGTCATGGAGCCTCCTCGTGGCTCTCATCCCTGTAGGTACATCCTGAAAATAATTCGAAAGAGGAATGTTCACAAAAGCCACTTTGTATTGTATTGCCAGTCGAATCCACAGGTCGAAATCTTCACCTAACGTTAGCTGCTCATTAAATCCCCCGACACTCTCTACCGCTTGTTTCAACACAACTGTTGAGCTTGAGGTAATCGGCATGCACAATGTTTTGGAATAAGTCTTGCAGTAATTGATATATCCCTTTTTGAAACTATCGGCCAACCCTATAGGAGCCACTTTTCGTAGGCCGTTCTTTACCAAATAATAATTCGATGCAAACACGGCCGCCTGGGGATACTCTGTCACCAAATCGTCAATATGTTGAAGGAAAGTGGGCTCCCACCAATCGTCGGCATCCAAAAAACACAGATACTTCCCCCTTGTAGAGGCGATACCCGTATTGCGTGCTGCCGCCACACCGCCGTTTTCCCTCCGCAGGATTCGGCAACCCTCGCAGCCACCTATCGCCCCTTTGGCTGCCTCATACGAACTGTCCAGACTGCCGTCGTCCACCACAATTAACTCTACACAACCGTTCTCGACTGTCGCAACTCCCTCTTGCCGTAGCACGCTTTCCACGGCGCGGGCAACATACCGCTCCTTGTTATACACCGGTATAATTACCGAATACCTCGTTTCCTGCATCTCTCCATTTTAAAAAGCAACCGCTCCGTCAGTCTTACCATGCGGTAGGCAAACGGATGGCGACGAATGCGCCTCATCAGTACTATATCGTCAGAATACCGGTCATAGTCAGCCAATATCGGCCGAGGAAGTAACGCCTCTATGGCCTTCCTCCGCTCCCGCTCAATCAAAAGCCTATTCCGGCCACCGTCCTCACTGATACCCGTCATGTCAAAAAAGACCGAATCAACATCGACATGTACAGGCTGGACATTGCTGAATACAACTACCCTCATAAACCACGCCCAATCCGAACAAATCTTCATCGACTCGTCATACATGCCATACCTGTCAAACAATTCGCGTCGAATCAAAGTCCCCACATGATCCAATGACCCGCGATAGAAACTGAACATACTGTAGTACGGCTCCCACGAGCGGTTCTTCATCGTTCGGCCGTTAGGCCACACTTTGGTAGTCGTTCCATACAGGATATCAGGATAGCCGTTCCTCTCCAATGCAGCCAACAACGCCTCCAACACACCCTCACCCACAAACCAGTCGCCCGAATTGAGCATCATCACATACTCCCCCGTCGCCATGCGGATACCCTTGTTCATCGCATTGTAAATACCCCCGTCGGGCTCCGAAACCCACCGCAGTATGGAATGGTTGGCATACCGTACGATAGTCTCCACACTGCCATCGGTGCTTGCGCCGTCCACCACAATATACTCGTACTCCCTTGACGTTTGCGACACAACACTCTCAAGAGTTCTCTTTAACCCTTCGTTGTTGTTCCAGTTAATAGTGATAATCGATATTTTCATACAAGACACAATCTGCTTATCCCATGGGAATACCTGTAATTAGTGGCGCCGTCGCACAACACTGGGATCAGGTTCATCCGCTTCAATACACCCTGAGTCGTATCGTTCCACCTCCCCCATGTATATGCGTAATACGGAATGAACCGCGGGTGGCTCTCCAGAATGTTGACACACCGTTCCACCGACCGAGCAAAATCCGACGCAGACAGACAGGTGCAGTCCACATGCTCGTAGCCGTGCATCCCGACAGTAATCAAATCCGAACGGATGCTGTTAAGTTGATCCGCATCAATATACTGCGGGCATTCCGAATAACCCTCCCTAACACTTTTCCCATCAAGATACTTGGCATTGATGAACAGAGTCATAGGAATGCCCTGCTCCACAACAAAAGGCAGGACAGACAGGGCAGACACGAAACCATCGTCGCATGTCAACACAGCATATCTTTTCAGACGGAACACATTGTGCTTTAGTTTACGGTAAGCCTCGGGCAACGAAATGAAATCACAGCTCTCCTTTATCTTCATGATCGCGTCCTTGAAATTCTGCGTTGAACACCAATCCTGTTCAACACAGCACCGGGGGTCGAAAGTAGGGGATACAGAGTGGAACACGTATACGTCGATAGGTTTAAACCGTATTCGGTCAATCCGTTTTCTTATTTTGTGGATGAAGGACATCGTTCTTTGAATCTGCTAATTCGTTAATCGATTTGCACGTTAACACATTCACACATTTATACATTCACTAACACGTTCAAGAGTGGCGTTGATTATGGCTCCCATGTTTTGCATCTTAATGATGTCAGTTATTTTGAATTTAATGTTGTAGGCAACCTCGATCTCCGTTAAAAGCTGGGTGTAAGTCAGGGAAGTCCATGCTGGCAAATTGGCAGGACTCATCTCATCTGAAAGCTGTAAATTAGGGTCAGCAAAGACGTTTCGTGCCAGCTGCTGGATTGTTTGGATTACATCGTCGTGAGTTATGTTGTCCATATTATTATTCGTTGAAAACGTTAAACTATTTAAATTCATTAATTTATTTACACGTTAACACATTCACACATTCATCAGATGACTTTTATTTCAAGCCATGAGGTGATGTTGTCCAAAGCGTGGTGCATATCGCTTTGGCTGTTGAATTTGAGTATCATGGTGCCAATGGTATCGTTTGCACCGTGGAAAGGGTTCACTTCGTCACCTTTGTTTACCCAAAGGTCGGTTTCGATTATTTGTCCACTGAATGAGTCGGACACTTCGAGGCTTTGGAATTTCCCTTTTTTATTGGCGTGGAGGATTATTTCTGCCCAATTGCCATTGTATGGTTTTTGTTGGATTTTTTCGTTTGTGTCGCCGACGGCATAGCGTGTTATGAAAGTAATTAGGTCTACGTTGGTAGCTTGTCTCAACATTTCGCACAGCCGATTTCCACCTCCACGGGGTGAGACTTCCATGATGTAAGGTTTCCCGTTTTCCCCTATGCGTGTTTCTATGTTAAATACGGCAGTTTTCATGTCGAGCAAGGTGATTAGTCTTTGTATCTCGGATGTCAGATAGGATTCCTGTTCGGGGGTAAAGCTTGACGGCCAACTGTATGCTGAAGGAGTGAAGGGGTTTGCCGCCTGACGGTCGAACCGCTGGGCGTTGAAACTTACAAATGCCAGTTTCCCATTGACTGAGAGGCAGTCGGTATCGGAGGGATGGCCTTGGGGGCGGAGGAAATCCTCAATGATGATATGTTTGGATAATGATTTTTCGAATGCGAGCGGGATTGCTTTCTCAAGTTCATCCGGATTGTTGACACGTGTAACGCCTTTAGAACCTGCGGAATCAGTGGGTTTTACGATGACGGGGTAGTGGAAGCTGTTTTTGTCTGCCAAGGCATCGGCAAAGTTTGAATAACCTTTTGCTTGCGGTGCGTTGAATCCATGGTCGGTCAGAAATGCACGGAATCTGTCCTTGTTTTGTAGGATACAGACGGACTGGTATGGTCCGAACGAGTGGAGTCCTATTTTTTCCTGTACGTAGGAGGCACTTACTACTCCCGGGTCGACGCCGAAGGACATGATGCCATCGATTTTCTTGGCTTCGGCCACTTGGAGTACGGCCTCTTTGTCAACTATGCTAACATTGACATATTCGTCGCTGTACTGATGTGCTACGTTGTCTGGAACATTGTCTGCTGTGATGACATAGTAGCCTTGTTGGTGAGCGGCTTTGATGACTGGGATGATATAGCGGATGCCTCCGAGGAGCATTATTTTTTTCTGCATACCAATCAAAAAATGTGTTAATGTGTAAATCGATTAACGAATTCAAATGGTTATTTTGTGTGCAGTAGTTTTAGGATGGGGTTGGCTTGTTTTTGTCCGGTGTTGAGGAATCGGACGATATCAAGGAGTTCGTACCAACGCAGGGAGTTGTTGAGAAGGCCGTATTCGAGTAGTTGTGTAGGTTGATAGCGGGAGTCTGTAATGGGGAATTCGGAGGGGTGGCTTTGCTTTGGCCGGATAGTGTAGATGACTTTATGCAAGTGTGGTATTTTGTCGAAAGCGGCAATCTGTTGGTCTGTGCAGTTATCACCGTCCATTACGATGATTATGTTATTCCAGTTGATTCTTTTTTTTCGTTGTTCCCATTTGTTGTTGGCTTGTTGTTGGTTTTTGTAGTGTGAGAAGTATATGGTAATGTCGCCATAGTCGCCTTTGAGGATAGCAACAGGGTAGTCCCATTCGCTTTGGATGAATGTCAGCGGGAGGGAGGTGTAGTGTTGTAGGTGGGTGCAGAATGTGAAGAATTGCTCATGGCTGCGGATTCCGCAGTTAATGGTGGGTGAGAGGAATTGCAGGCCTAACTCGTGATAGATAATGCCTCCGATACATGTGTTTGTAATTAACGTGAAGTTGCGGTTGCGGAGACGTAGCCTGTTGTATGTGCGAAAGGCATGCCGGGATATTTTGAGCAATGGGGTTGTTTTGCGTTGGTTTACCATAGGGGATTAGTTGAAAAAGTTTGAAAGATTTAAAAAATGTGTTAATGTATGAATGTGTAAATCAGATTAACAAATTTAAAAACCTTTAAAACTTTGTTTACACGAATGCGTCTCCGTCGCCTCCTTGTGGTTGTGCCGCAGGGTTGACTGGGAAGGAGGGTGGGAGGGAGTATGAGATTTGGATTGTTTGTCGGTGATTAAAGATGCGGTATGAGTTGATGTAGTCGGACAAGGAGAGGCTGCGTGTGGTGAATGATGTGGAGTGGAGTTTGAGGATGTGGTGCAGTATGGTGTTGAAGACGAGGTTGGTGTGTTGTGGAGAATAGTATAGATATTTGACTGATAGTTCCTGGCTGGTGCACCGGATGATGTAGAATCCAACTATTTGGTTATTGCTTTTTATTGTGATACCGCTGAGCCAGTAGTTTTCTTCGTTATCAGGGAAAGGATTTATGTTTTCGGTTTTTTGTATGAGCGGGGCAGTGTGTTTGAAGGGGTTTGAGAGAATCCAGTTAAGCATTTCACGTGTACGGGGGAAGAGGTCTTTGTTGGCGTGTTGTTGGATGAAGTTGTAGGTGGGATTGTCTATTTTGTTAGTGTATTCGATGACGTAGTCAGTTCCCCCGATATGCTGTTTTAGTTTCTTCCGCTTGATTTGTGCTGCCCATGATTTTTTAATGCAGCACTTTATTGTTTTTTTTATGCTGAGAGGAACGGGTGTGATAAGTGTGTGTTTGTATTCTGGGAAGAAAGTGTTTTGGTGGCCGAAGTATTTGAATATTTCTATGGTTTCGGGTGCCCCGTAGGAGTCCAAGCATTTTTGTGGCGAATAGTGTTCGACGAGGGTTCCGATGGCAATGAGGGGGTAGCCTTTACCTCTGTGGTCAGGGTGGCACCAGAGGGTGCTGAACCATACGTAGGGTTGTTGGTTGATTAAATCGGGGAAGATTGCTGTGAATGTCACAGGTTGATTGCCGTGGAAGATGGCAGCTACGACGAGGTCGTCAGGCGACATGTACGGGTTGTTAACGATGGCTGCTGCCCGGGTTTTGGTGATGAGTGCCTCGGACAGACTTGGTGTGGTGCTCTTGTTATCAATCCAGTCGGTTATTTGTTGAGCCGTGTATGTTTTGATTTCGATGTTGTCCATCAAGTAAGAAGCTTTTTGAGAGCGGTTCTGTCTATCTTTTCGGATTTGTTAAGGGGGAAAGATTCGAGGTAGATGATTGTAGAGGGTATCATATAGGGAGGCAGCTTGGTTTGTAAGTATGCCTTTAGTTCGTTTGTGTCAGATTGCTTTTTTTCGATGAATAGTGCTATTTCTGTGAGGTTGGCATTGTCGGTGTAGGCAATGGCGATGGAGCGATGGTCGTTTCCATAGTATTTTCTGGCGTGGTACTCGATTTCGCCGAGTTCAACGCGATAGCCCTGTATCTTTGCTTGTTGGTCGATGCGTCCGTAGTATAGCAGGTTGCCGTCGTCAGTGAAAGAGCAGAGGTCGCCTGTACGGTAGTACTGTGTGGTTTTGTCTTGGCTTTTTAAGGATATGAATATCTGGCGGTTTTTTTCAGCATTTTGCCAATAGCCTTGTGTTATTTGGTTCCCGGCGATGCAGAGCTCGCCCTTTTGACCTGATGGCAATATGTTGTTGTTCTCGTCGATAATGGCTGCTGTTATGCCCGGCATGGGTTTTCCGATGGCAACGATTCCATTTGGTGCGAGGTTTTGGCCTTTTTTATGCAGTTTGTAGTAAGTACAGTAGATTGTTCCTTCGGTGGGGCCGTAGAAGTCGTAGATGTCGGTGTTTGTAGCGCAACGGTACCAGTCTTCGGTCAGGTCTATGGGGCAGGCTTCAGCGGTGAGTATGGTTGTTTTGAGGCTTTGAAGGTCAATCTGACCGAAATAAGGCTTGAGGTAAGTGAGCATCGAGGGTGCCATCGGGGCGAAAGTGAGCTGGTGTTCCATCAGAAGTGCCGCGGCATGGATGTACTTGATTTGACCGTAAGGGACAGTGTAGACGCATGCACCTTTGAGGAGGGGTATGAGGAATGCTTGGATACTTACATCGAAGGTGAGGTCGAAAGTTTGCAGGCATCGGTCGGTGGGAGTGATAGTGATGCCTGTTTCCCCAAATGAATGGAGAAACGAGGCGAGGTTGAGGCGTGAGATGCATACGCCTTTGGGTGCACCTGTACTGCCCGAGGTGAAGAGAATATAGGCTAATTGGCGATCATCGGTTGGAGTGTCATGTAGAAGCATGGAGCCTGCGGGAGTGAGTTGAGTGGTGCACAGCGTTTCGAAAGTATGTTGTTTGATGGTGTCGACTAATGTACTTGTTGTTTGGGAATGGAGCAGCAATGCTGGTTGAGTTTGCTGTATAATGTTGAGATTCCGTTCGTCGGGTTGGAGGGGGTGGAGGGGTACATAGGCGTAGCCCTCGAACCATAGTGCGAGGATTGAGGCGTAGGTTTCGATGTCGTCGTTAACTAACAGGGCTGCTATTTTTGTTTGGTGGGATTGAGAATGGCTTTGTAGAGCTGTACGGATAGATTGTATCGTTTCTGATAGTTGCAAGTAGGTGTAGTATTGATTTTTTATGAAAAATGCATGGGCATCTGGATGCAGATTGAAATTCTGTACCAGCGGTTGGAGCACCTGTTGTCTAAATTGCATCGTAGGCATCTTGGGTTAATACGTTAATTTTAATTCATTAATTTGTTAATCGTTATACGCGTTAACACATTTACATAGTTACACATTCATTTATTTACGCATTCGCAACTGTTTGATGATAAAAAGGGCGAATTTTGAGGTGGCTCGGAAGTCGTGGGAGAGGTTGAAGTAGTCAATCATCAGCCGAATAGCCTGTCGTTTGTTGTGTTTAGCGTAGTATATGATGCAGTCAGATAGAGTCTCAAGGTAGTTCTTTTTTGTAAAGGGAGAAGGGTTGACCTTGTAGAATTCTTTGTCGATGGGGAGAGCAGTTTTGCAGAACTGGGCATCGGTCAGCATGCTGTGGATACCTCCATGGTGATAGCGGTAGACACCTCCGACGAAGGCGAAGAGATATCCTTTGCCGACATTTAGCAAATGGTATATCTCGTGCATATCGCGATAATAGTGATACCTCTTTTGCCATTCTGGATTGAAGTCTGCAGTCCGGAAAAGCATTGTGAGGGGTTGGGTAATCCATCTGTCGAAAAACATCTCGAATGAGATGTCGACACCTTCTTCATTCTGAGCGAAGTAGCGGCTGCAATAGTCGTTACTTAATTGTCCTGTGTAGGTATTAAGATGTTTGCAGCGGTGGAAGCATACGGAGTAGTCTGGGTGTGATTCCATGAAGTCGACTTGTTTCTGAAGCTTTAGCGGGTCGGTCCAGTAGTCGTCGCCTTCGCAGTAAGCAATGTATTTACCTCGTGCCCTGGAGTAATTGAACTCTATGTCCATGAGGTTCTGATAGCCGTTGGAGTATTGGTTCTGTGTTTCGTAAAGCGGGAATATCTTGTCAGGATATTGGTGCTGGTATTCGTGAAGTATACCGGCGGTTCCGTCGGTTGAGGCATCGTCATGAATTAGGATTTCAACAGGGAATGTAGTTCGCTGCATGAGAAATCCTTGGATGCATTGGTGTATGTATTGTGCGTGATTGTATGTGAGACAACAAATACTGACGAGCGGGGTTGTAGGATGGTTCATTGACTGTTTGAGAGGCGTTTCTATTTATCCGTTGATGTGGTGAGAGGCGTTGGACAGATGAATATTATACATATGAATTTTCATCTTTTCGGTTGGTTTTATCACCTATTAGCAATTGGTATAGTTTATTCCTGGCTCTTTCGTCTGTTTTCTTTCCTTTTCGTATCTGTCTGTATAGTATGAGTGAGCGAGCCAACCGTATTCTGTTTTTAAGACCTTTCTGACCTTTTGCGTAGTATTGGAATATAAAGCCTTCGAATTGTGTCAGATATTGTATTGTGTTTTGCTGTAGCTCTATTTTCCCCAAAAGAGATTTTTTAAGGGTGTGTAGAAGTGGAAGGTTGGCAACAGACATGAATAGGTCTGCAAACTTGGGGATGAGTAGTGCATGCTGATATGGAAGGATAGCGTATAGTAATTCGCGTTCATCTCCCTTGTCAGAATTGCTGATGCTGTTGCTGTATTGTACCCATACATAGTCGGCACGGTCAGTGAAGACTATGTTGCCATATTGCATGTGATAGAGTGTTATTATTGTGTCGTCGTACAGTCTGCCGTATTTTTCAGCAGGGTTTTCTGTGCGGCTTCGCCGAATCATGTATGTGGGGTTAAGTCCGTAGATTTCGTTGAGTATGGCTTCGGCGGGGGTGAGAATCGCCCCTTCTTTCAGTTTGGGGTGGACAGGCCAGGCATAGCCTGTTTCGATGGGTTTTCCGTCGGTCACCTGCCATATGCGTTGCTGGCACATGGAGCAGGTCGGGTTATCCATGAGCAAGTCAAGTTGGTGTTGGTAAATGTCGTCGCTTCGTAGATAGTCGTCGGCATCGATGTTTACAAAAAAATCTCCTTGCGAGTGTTTGTATACGGTGGCTTTGTTCCATCCGCACCGTTCCGAGCGTGTGGATGGGTTGCATAGGTCAGAATTACATTTTACTCCTTTTACGATGTTAGGATATCTTTTTTCGTATTCTTGAATGAGTTCCCATGTTCCGTCTGTGGATCTGTCGTCAGAGACGATTACTTCGTAGGACACGCTGAGCTTCTGGCACAGCACACTGTCGAGGCATCTTGGCAATAAATCCTTCTGGTTATGTGATATAACCAATATGCTTAGCACGGGTTTAGGCGACTTGTTCACAATTATTCCCATTTTGATTGCAGCACCACTTTTGAAAACCGGTCATAAGGTGTGACTCTTTTTATGAAGTCGCCGCTTTGCACTACGCTGAATCGGATGCAGTTTAGAACCATGTCGTATTCGATGTAATGGGTGCCAATCCATATGCTTGAGGTGTATCCCCCTGGGGCGAGATTGACATTTTTTATCACGCAATGAATGGTTTTCTTTTCACCGGGATTCATGTGGCTGATTTGGTAGTCGTCGTCGTTGCTTGCCACATGGGCTACTTGTTTTTCGGATTCGTCTTTGATGTCGAAACTGATGTCGACTTTCTCAACATTTTGCAGGGCTTCAATGTCAATCTCAATATTAAGATCTTCGCCAAGGGCGATGGAAGTATTTCTTATTCTAAAGTCAGTGATGCGGACGGCACCGTTGCCTTCCCGGTTAAAATCACTTACGGTCTGCATGCTGCTGAGATAGTAGTCAACCACATCCTGTACATCTCCCATTTTCTCTACTGTTCCATTTTTTAACAGTATGCCGTTTTTGCAGAGTTGTCGGATGCTTGCCATGTTATGGCTGACGAACAATACGGTTCGTCCTTCGCCTTGGCTGACGTTTTGCATTTTGCCGATGGCTTTTTTCTGGAATTCAGCGTCTCCTACGGCAAGGACTTCGTCGACTACCAATATTTCGGGTTCGAGAAATGCAGCCACGGCAAATCCCAGTCGGACTGTCATGCCGGAGCTGTATCGTTTGACGGGTGTGTCTATGTATCGTTCGCATCCACTAAAGTCAACAATTTCATCTAATTTTCGCGATATTTCGGCTTTTGTCATGCCAAGGATGGCACCGTTTAGGAATATGTTTTCACGCCCGGTCATTTCGGGATGGAATCCTGTGCCCACTTCAAGCAGCGAACCGATGCGACCTTTGGCACGTATGGTACCAGTGGTGGGTCCAGTGACTTTCGAGAGCAGTTTCAGCAAAGTGCTTTTGCCAGCCCCGTTTCGACCTATGATGCCTACCACGTCGCCTTGCTCTACCTTGAAGTCGATGTTTTTCAATGCCCATACGTATTCGCTATCGGCTTTTGTAGCCCTATCGTTTTCAGAACCGATTTTTAAATAGGGGTCTTCTTTTCCTCGAATGTTTATGGTCCACCATCGATGAATGTCGTGGCTTAGGGTTTTGGTGGATACGAGGCCAAGCCGGTATTGCTTGGAGACGTTGTTGAATTCGATTGCTGTTGCCATATTTGTTTATCGTTCGGCCCGTATGGGATTTTCAAGAAAGTCTTGGTATGCCATACGAATGCCGTCTTCTAATTCGGTTTTATATCGCCAGCCCATTTGGGTAGTTTTGCTTATGTCGAGTAGTTTTCGTGGGGTGCCGTTGGGTTTGGAGGTGTCCCATATGATATGGCCTTTGAACCCGACTGTTTCGGCCACAAGTTCAGTTAGTTGTTTTATTGATATCTCTTTGCCGGTTCCGGCGTTGACAGTTTCGTTTCCGCTGTAGTTGTTCATGAGGAATACGCATAATTCTGCGAGGTCGTCAACATAGAGAAATTCCCGGAGGGGTGTCCCATCGCCCCAGCAGGTCACTTCTGTCAGGTTGTCGATTTTTGCTTGGTGGAAGCGTCGTATCAGCGCGGGCAGCACGTGGCTGTGCTCAGGGTGGTAGTTGTCGTTAGGGCCATAGAGGTTTGTGGGCATGACGCTGATGAAATCGGTTTTGTACTGACGGTTGAGGTATTCGCAATATTTTAAACCTGTAATTTTGGCCAATGCGTATGCTTCGTTGGTGGGTTCGAGAGCGGATGTAAGCAGGCAGTCTTCCTTCATGGGTTGCGGAGCCATGCGGGGGTAGATGCAACTGGAACCCAAGAATTCGAGTTTTTTGCACCCGTTTTGCCATGCTGCATGGATTACATTCATCTCGAGCATCATATTCTGATACATAAAGTCTGCCGGAGCGGTCTGGTTGGCGATGATTCCACCCACTTTGGCTGCAGCGAGGAAAACGTATTCGGGCTTTTCGTGTTCGAAGAATTGTTCGACGGCTTCTTGTCTGCAGAGGTCAAGCTGACTGTGTGTACGGAGCAGGAGATTGTTGTATCCTTGTTTTTGGAGTTGTCGCACGATGGCAGAACCAACCATGCCGTTGTGACCTGCAACGAATATTTTAGATTCTCGATTCATTTTACAATTCCTTTTTCGAGGTATTCGGCAAGATTGTAGCGAACTTTGGTTGCTGCATCGTCGGATGCAACTTTGGCCATATCGCTTTCAACCATTAGCTTGACCAGTTGTGCAAACGAGGTCTTGCTGGGATTCCATCCTAATATTTTACGTGCTTTCGATGGATCACCCAGAAGGTTGACCACATCGGTCGGGCGGTAGAAGTCGGGACTCACTTGGACGAGTGTTTTGCCTACAAGGTTTTGCGCCAGAGGCATTGTGGTGTTCACTGCCGTACAGATTCCTTTCTCGTCGGCTCCGTGGCCTTCCCATCGCAGTTCTATTCCGGCATAGTGGAAGGCTAATTGACAGAATTCCCTGACAGAGTGTTGTTCGCCAGTGGCTATTACGAAGTCGTCGGGTTGGTTGTGCTGGAGAATCATCCACATGCATTCGACATAGTCTTTCGCATATCCCCAGTCGCGGAGTGATGAGAGATTGCCGAGATATAGTTTGTCCTGTTTTCCTTGGCATATGCGTGCTGCAGCAAGGGTGATTTTCCGGGTCACGAAAGTTTCACCCCTGCGTTCACTTTCGTGATTGAAAAGTATCCCGTTACAGCAAAACATGTTATAGGCTTCGCGGTATTCTTTTACTATCCAATAGCCATACTGTTTTGCCACAGCATAGGGGCTGTAGGGGTGGAAGGGAGTCTCTTCGCTCTGCGGCACTTGTTCTACCCGGCCGTATAGTTCGGAGGTGCTTGCTTGATATATGCGGCAGCTATGTTCAATCCCGCATTGCCTTACGGCTTCCAGGATTCGCAGCACTCCGGTGGCATCTACGTTGGCGGTGTATTCGGGAGCATCGAAACTGACTTGGACATGACTCTGTGCAGCTAAATTGTAAATTTCGTCAGGCATGACGTTCCTTACGGTTTGTATGATGCTCAAAGTGTCTCCGACATCCCCGTAATGGAGATGGAAATTTTGGTGTCCTTCCAGATGTGCGATACGCTCGCGAAAATCAACCGATGACCGCCGGATAATACCGTGAACATCATACCCTTTTCCCAATAGGAATTCTGCAAGATAACTACCGTCTTGGCCGGTAATGCCAGTTATCAGAGCTTTTTTCATTGTATTATTGTGCCCTTAGTTTGAAAAATATCACATCCCTACATTCTATACGGTGTCCATAAAGCTCTTTTGGGTTTTGTTGAAGATGACTATTCCCAAAATCAAAAGGGCTGACATGAATATAAAACTATAAGCCAGCCATCCCCACCCGATAAACTCGCCTGCTCCCAAGACACCGTATTTAAAAGTCTCGAGCACAGGGGTAACAGGGTTTAGCCGCATTACTGTGTACATGTCGATTCCGGCAACCACTTTCCCTTTTACCATACTTAATGGGTAGACAATGGGTGTTGCGTACATCCAAAGGTGTACAATGAAGGAGAACAGTATCTGAAGATCTCTGTATTTGGTAGTCATGCTGGATATGATGATACCGAATCCCAGCGACAATCCTGCCATCATCAACACTAAGAGGGGGAACAGCAATGCGTAAAGGTTGATCGATGCGGCACAGCCTGTTATGCTGTAAATGATGTAGACTATTATAAATAACAATAGTTGTATGCCGAATCGTAGCAGATTCGATGTTACATTGGCAACAGGGACAATCAACCGCGGAAAGTACACCTTGCCGAACAAGCTACTGTTGTTTACAAAGGTGTTTGATGTTTTGTTCAGACAGTCGGCAAAGTATTGCCACATACATGTGCCAGCCAGATAGAACAAGGGCTGAGGAATTCCGTCTGTGCCGATGCCCGCAATGCCTCCAAACACTACCATGTACATGAGCACGGTGATGACAGGCTGTATGATGAACCACAATGGACCTAATATTGTTTGCTTGTATTGGGTAATAATGTCTCGCTTGACAAACAATGTAGCCAAGTCGCGGTAGTTCCACAGTTCTTTAAAATCAATTGACCAAAGCTTGTCTTTGGGCTTGATGACTGTTGTCCATTCTTGTGTTTCGTTCATGTATCTTTCCGAAAAATCAGTGTGAATGTTTGTGATGTATAAAGATGTTCCCAACAATACCCCAGAAGTATTTCCAATCGGTACGGAGGGGGTGCTTCAGATAGGCTTCGATATATCGCTTTTCCGACTCTTGTATGCCTTCCAGTGTTTCGGGTTGTTCTTTTTCATAATAAAGCGGAGGCAGCAACCCGGGCTTAGTTTTGATACGCAATTCCTGCATCTCGGGTGTGTAGAGGTTGAAGAATTGTCTTGACAATGGACGGACACCCACCAACTTCATCTCTCCTTTCAGCATGTTTACGACCATGGGGAGTTCGTCGAGCCACGTTTTGCGCAATATGGCTCCAAGTGTGTTGACCCGGTAGTCGTGATAGAACTTTCCTGTCTTGTCCAATCGTCTGTGCTGGTATACATATTCTTGCAGATATTCGCTGTACGAGTACATGGTTCGGAACTTGTATACGGTGATGATTTTACCGTTTTTGCCCACCCGTTTCAGTTTTGCTATGGGCGACGAACTGGGGGTCCCTTCGGTGATGGGCTCTTTCACTTTGCGGGCTATGACGCGGAATTCACCGTATGAAGTGCTTTCGTACACGACTTCGAATCCTGCATGGTACAGCCGGCCTAAGATCTCCACTCGGTGGAAAGTGCGGTTGCTTCCTTTGGTGATGGCAAAATATATACCTTTCAGGGCTTTTATCTTGGGGAATACTCTGTGCCAAAGATAGTGGAATCCATAGTATATGCGATTGATTCCGCGTGGATAAAGTTTGTAGATTACGGCTTTCTTTACCGACGATGTCCGACAGTTGCACACCAGATATCCTCCGTCCGAAAGATGATGGTTCGCATTGGCCAAAAATACGTCAAGTTCGTATATCGTGTGTAGCGGGCGCCCCACAAAGATAGCGTGATATGGTTCCCCATTCTCGCGGTCGGGTATGGGGTCGCCACCATTGTTCTTTATCCCCCATAGCAACGATGTCGGAGCAAACTCTTCGCGATGATCCAGACACCATCGGTATACCTGTTTGATAGGCGCGGATTCTACTGCACAGAACAGCCGTTTCACATCCTCATCCTCGAGAGTCTCCGGATCCAGTATGTCGCATCCTTCACTGCCTCTTTCCGAGAAACTCTTGCCTGGATTATAGTATTGCCCTTTTATTGGATCAAGGGGGAATAGCGGTTTCCTCATAAATTGTTCAAATCAAAACCTAAATACGTGTTCTCTATGTGTGATGGATGTAAATATTTCGTCGTGTTAGTCGGTGTTGTAGCGGGCTCAAGAAATTGAGGGTGGATATAAGTTGTTGCCAATGCCGCTACTCCACGTATGCTCACCACCAGTTTTCTGTCTTTCTTGATTCTCACTATGTGTCCTTCCGCTCCTTTAAACGGTCCGTCTGTCACTCGGACTCTGTCACCGCGGTGGTATTCTGGTTTGTCGTCACCCAGATAGGTTAACCCCTCTTTCCCTGCCGAGCATACGAACATAAACACTTCCATTTCTCTCTCGGGTATGGGGGATGGTTTATGCGTCAGTGGATCGCGGTAAATCCACAACCGGCTGAAGTAGTCCTGCTCGAAACTGGCAACGTAAGTGGCATCGGATTGGAAAAATACCAATGACCCGATGATCTCTGGAATGAAGAATCTCACTCGGTCGGCAATCAGACGTTCCCGGATTGGCTGAACCCTGTTGTACTGCACCTTTGCCGCATACCATCTCATTTCAGCCAGTTCCGTTGTCATTCTTTATTGCTTTAAATGTTTAAAAGGTGCGAGAACCCTTTAATCATTAAATCCGTATATTGTATAACTTGATGTTATTTTGTGCTTATTTTAGGACAATTCTTCCACTCCCACACTGATATATGTGTGGTTTCTGGAAGATTTGTGGCTATATAATACCCTTTCAACGCCTGTCCCTGTCCAAGAACAAACAGCGTAATCTACCTGTTTTCTGCCTATTACGCCAAATAAAAGACATTATATTATTCTGCAAAGATACAACTTTTTTCTAATTTGGATAAATTTTATATGTTCGAAAAACGTTATAGCCGATACAATAAAAACAGAACGGACATTTTTCCGGTTTCTTAAACCACCGGAATTTTTATCAGTCGTAGAATACGTTAACAAAAAGATCAATATGCTATAAAACAACAGGCAGTGCGAAAGGAACAATATTTAACCCAAATCGGTCATTAGGCTAAGCCGGCCTCCGGCTGAGGCTGTTCCAAAGCAAGGCGAGGACATGAGAAATGGGAAGGCTGATAATAACCGTTTTATTCGGTTTTCCATCCCGGTGACCGCTATAGGCTCGGTCGCTCTTCCTTCGCTCCTTATTCCTCAGTTCTCCCATCGTTCTCCCATCGTTCTTCCATTTCAGAAGGAGAACTCAGGAAGAACGGAGGGAGGAGGGGGGGATAAA